>CDYK01020569.1_pt1 | contig 18746 bp, 15 predicted proteins | sample 554841 | NCBI WGS metagenome assembly CDYK01 (sample SAMEA3182102, study PRJEB8094) | gut metagenome | biome: human; feature: gut; material: Stool; isolation source: human stools | place: Canada | collected 2013-02-18
CCGCGCTTCTCTGTCCATAGCGGGGGGCCTTCCATACGCCGCCGTGCATACTGTGCGGCCCCGGGGCTTCAGCCCACGATGCGCAGGAGCTCATCCAAGTCACGGACGGCGCCGCACATCACCTCTCCGCCGCTGACCGCGGCGAAGTGTGCGCGGGCGCACTGGAGTTTCGCCGCCTCCACGCCCTGGGGCTGTGGGGCCTTGCCGCTGGTCTCTGCCACGAAATAGACGGGATCCCCTGCGCGGTCCCGGAGGGCGATGGCCCAGTCGGGCGTGTACCGCCCCACCGGAGTGGGAATGAAGAAGGACTTGGGAAGTCGGACATATAATCTGACCGCCTCGCTGGCCTCCAGCGCCTCGGCAAAGGCCCGTTCCCTGTCGGTGTCACAGATCACATAGTCTGAGATCGAATGGGCGGCGGGCACGGCGGTGCACCCCAGCCTGCCCCGGCGGACGGCATTGGTGAAGAGGGCGGCGTCATACGACGCGTCCAGCCGGTGGTATGTGATGTGCCGGACGACGGCGGCCGCCTTCTCCCGGTTGATGAGCCTGGAGGCCTGGAGGAGGAAATCCTCCGGATTCAGGCGGAACATGGCAAATGTCTCAGGGGCTATGCCCTGGAGAATGGCTGCCGCAGTGGTACGGGTCAGGCCGGTTTCCTCCACCAGCCTGCCCACTAGGTCATACCGTACACCGCCCGGCGCCGGGGGACCGGCGGCCTGCACACGGCTTTCCCTGCGGCGGAAGGCCCGGCCCTGAAGCAGCTGTTCCCGGGACTGCAGCTGCGTCGCCTGCTCGCCATACACCGTCCGGACAGAGACGGGGGTCACCTGTAGATGCGCGTCCAGAGCCTGGATGACGTTCCCGATCAGCTCCCGGGTGTCAAAGGAGACGGTGTAGAAGGACTTGGGGCCGACCCGCGCCCAAAGGGAGCGGAACGCCTCGGTCTGCAGCTTCTCCGGGTCCGCCCGGGCGGTGACGTTGCCGCCGTGGGCGTTCTCCGCGGGGATGGCCCGGGGGGTATAGACGCCGGAGAGGACTTGCGCCACGGCGGCGCTGAGGTCCTGAAGGCTTCCGCCCAGCCGGACGGTACCTCGGTCCCGGTCCGCAAAGAAGCTGCCGGTGAGGACGCGGTCCTTCACATAGCCCTGTTTCCGGAGGGCGGCGCAGATCTCCTCCGCCAGCTCCCGCGTCACCCGGACCCGTGCCCCGGTGGTGCCAGTGAGGAGCCTGCCGGCAAACAGGCCCGGCTCCACCGTCCGGGGGCGGCCGGCAAGGGACGCCGCCAGCCCCTGCTGCAGGGCCTCCGCGAATCTGCCGAACTCCATATCGGTGATGAGCGTCAGCTTGTTCAGCTCCTGCACCGCCCCGCCCAGGACACTTTCGTCCATGCGTTCGCCCTCCTGATTGACACACAGGCGCAGACCGCGGCCGATCTCCTGGCGGCTGCGGATCTCCGACTCCGTCTGGGGCTTCAGCATACAGATCTGGAACACATTGGGGTTGTCCCACCCCTCCCGGAGGGCGGAGTGAGAGAAGAGGAACCGCACAGGTTCATCCAGGCTGAGCAGCCGCTCCTTGTCCCGCATGATCAGGTCATAGGCGTCCGCGTCGGAGGAGGTTCGGCTCTTGTGGTCGATCTTTCCCTCCACAAAGCGGGCCTGGCGGCCCTTCCGCCGGTCTACGGAGAAGTAGCCCTGGTGGGTCTCGCGGGCATCGATGCCGTCCAGATAGGCCCGGTACGCCAGGTCGTCGATCTCTCGCCGGAACGCCTCCGCCACGGCGACGTACTCCTCCTCAAACATTTTGGCGTACTCGCCGCTGCGGCCGCTGCCGCTGTCCCCGTCGTACAGGCGGTATTTGGACACCTCGTCGATGAAGAAGAGGGACAGCACTTTCACTCCCCTGGAATACAGCTCCCGTTCCCGGCGGAGGTGGGTGCGGATGGTCTCCCGAATCTGCACCCGGCGCTGGAGAGCTGTCCGCTCCTCGCCGCCGCTGAACTGACCGGCATATAGCTTCAGGCCGTTGAGAAAGGTCACCGAGCTGTCCCGACCGTCGATCTCTGCCACCACATAGCGGTCGGCGTATTCGGCCAGGCCGTTGGACGCCGCGAACAGATCCGCCTTCCGGCGCAGCTGTTTCACCACCGTCCGAATGCCGGACGCCCCTTTGACCTCAAAACCGATCCGGGCGGCGGGGGCCCTGTCCCGGCTCAGGTCCACGCCCTCCAGATAGACAAAGCCGCCAGCGGCGGGGGAGGATGTGAAGGTCACCCCCAGGGCGGCGATCCGTTTCACCAGATGCCGGTTATAGGCGTCCAGGGCGTCCAGACGGTACACCATGTTGTACGCCTCCCGGTGGGTGGCGGAGTAGCGCAGGGTGAACAGGGCGTTGAACTTGCGCAGGCTCTCCCGAGTCTGGCGGCCCTCCACGCTCTGGGGCTCGTCAATGATGAGAATAGGCCGGGTGGCCGCGATGACGTCGATGGGGCGGCGGCCCCGGAAGCTGTCCGGCCGCTGGTCGATGATCCGCTGGTTCCTGCCCGAGTTGAACGCCTGCATGTTGATAATCATGACCTGAATGGCGCTGTCGGAGGCGAAGCGGTCCACCTGGGCGAGGCGGTCGGAGTTGTAGATGAAAAACCGCAGCCGCCTGCCGTACTCCCCGGCGAAGTGCTCCTGGGTCGTCTGCAGGGAACGGTAGACGCCCTCCCGGACGGCCACCGACGGAACCACGATGATGAACCGGCTCCAGCCGTAGCGGGCGTTTAGCTCGTAGATGGTTTTCACATAGGTATAGGTCTTGCCGGTGCCGGTCTCCATCTCCACGGACAGGTTGATCCCCGGCCCGGCCAGGGCCTTGGACAGAGGCAATCCGACGCGCCGCTGGACCGCGTGCAGATTTTTCAGGATCCGGGCGTCGTTCAGCTCCGGAGCCAGGGGTTGGTTGCACAGGCCGGTGCCGGTCCCTGCCAGGGACAGCGGCCTGTCGGCCGCGGCGCCCAGGCCCTGCCGGTGTGCCTGGGCGCACAGTGACTGGCCGCGGAACACATCGCAGACCGCTGCGGCCGCCTCCGCCTGAAAGGGCTGGTGCTTGAATTGGAGCTTCATGAGGTCGCCTCCTTATGTCCGGTGCGCTGGGGACACATCCGGGCAAGACGGGGAAAGTTTCTGCGGAATGGAACCAGGCGGACGGTCTGCACTCAGAGTACCTGGACGCGGGTGCCGGGGGACAGGCTTTTGAAGATCTCCGTCACGTTGATCTTGGCGGCGTCCGAGGCGAAGGCGCTGTCCCGGAAGACAGCCCGCTGGGGGCGGGAAGCAGCTATGTCCCGGATGACCGTGTCCGGAACGCCAGCGTCAAAACAGGCCGCCAGGACGCCGCCGTCCACCCGGTGGACGGTGCAGCCGCCGACCACCCGGCTGGTGTGGGGCAGGTGGATGCCCAGGCCCTGGTCCAGCAGGCAGGCATAGAGCAGATCCAGGTCGGTGCGGTCCTCCCGGATATTGGACACCGTCTGCCCGATCAGCGTCTGGGATATCTCCTCCGGGGGATAGAGGACCTCCTTCCGGCAGCCCTCGTCCACCCGGAAGACCCGGAAGCCGATGTCCGGACAGGCACCGGGGAATTCGGTCCGGATCTGATCCCCGGCACGGCGGATGCGGGCTTTGCCGATCTCACAGATGGTCTGGAAGCCCGCCTGGGCGGCCTCGCTCTTCTCACCGCAGGGCTCGGGCAGTTGCACCATAATGAAGCTGCGGCGGCCGCCGTCCTCCGCGTTGAGGCGCATCACCGCGTGGGCGGTGGTGGCGGAGCCGGAGAAGAGGTCCAGGCATACGAAACCCTTCCCCGGAACAGAGCCGATCAGGGTCCTCAACAGGTCCACGGACTTTGGGTAGTCAAACAATTTCCGGCCGCCGAACAGCTTCCGCAGCTCCGCGTCTCCGTTGGGGATGTCGGGAATGACGTCCTTGAGCAACGTCCTGCCGAAGTCCCTGATCTTGGTGTGGATCTCATACCCACCGGACGCTGTGGGGAGCACGATCAGATTATATGGCTCGTCCGCAATCTTCTGCCGGGACCACCGCCAGGCATGGTACTTGTGCACGCCGTCCCCATTTGCATGGGGCGGCAGCTCGAACCACCCGGGCCGCCTCTCCCCGATGGCGCCTGTGGAGATCTCCTGGGTCTGGGGCTGATAGAAGATGGAGAACACGAGGTTCGGCCGGGTCTCTTCGTTGAACTTGCGATTATGATTGTAGAGGGGATCGCCGACCGCAAAGGGGCCCAGCCGGTCCGTCCGAACGTCCCTGCGAAAGCCCTTGTACGCATCGGGCATCTTCTCCCTGGCGAAGCGGATGTCAATAGACAGGCTGCCGCACGCGTCGATGTCCCTGGCGTAGGCCAGGACGGACTCCCAGGTTTTGGCCGCGCCTCTGCCGGATATCTGGCGGCCCGTGATATTGGAGACCCACGCAAATTGGTTCAGGTAGTTGCTTTCGCCGAACACCTCGTCGCAGATCTTCTTCAGGTTCGCTGACTCATGGTCGTCGATGGAGATCAGGATGACGCCGTCCGGGGAGAGCAGGCTGCGGGCCAGCAGCAGTCTGGAAAAGAGCATGGAGCACCAGTCGGAGTGATACCTGCCGTCCGAAAACGTGTTTTTCCGCTGAAAGTTGATCTTCCCCTCCGCGTCCCGGTATCCGCTGGCACCGTGATATACGCCGCGGTCCATCACAAAGGAATCCGGATAGATGAAATCGTTGCCGGTGTTGTAGGGCGGGTCCAGGTAGATCACCTTCACCGCGCCCAGATAACTCTCCTGGAGGATTTTCAGCACTTCCAGATTGTCTCCCTCGATGTAGAGGTTCCGGGTGGTGTCCCAATCCCGGCTGTCCGCCTTCACGGGGCGGAGGGTTCTGGAGGTGGGGCGGGCGGCCTCGGCCATGGCGGCCCGTTTGCCGACCCAGGTGAATTCATAGCGCTCCTCCCCCTCCGCCACGTCAGGGGCCAGCAGCTGCTTGAGGACCTCGAAGTTGACGGCCTTTTTCACCTTCCCGTCCGCGCCTCGCGTCTCCGTGACGGCGGCGGGAAACAGCGCGGCGATTTTTTCCACATTCCCCGCCGTCAGGCCGGGGGCTTCCAAGTCCAGATGGTCCATGTCTGCTTCCTCCCGTTTCATGCAGATGCGGGCGCTTCCACCGGATGCAGATGCCGGAGGCGCCCCGGCGCGCTCCGGTATCCACGGCTGCACCCCGTCCGGCGCCGCGATACGTCCAGTTTACCGCACAACCGGCAAAGAGACAAGCTGAAAATCGCCCGGCCCGGCGGGGCATTGTCGCATTTCCCTCCCGGCTGTATGATATCTCTCATAAGATCGGCGGAGAGGAGCGTGCACAATGGCCAAGGAAAATGGCGCATATACTTTTTTATAAGTTTTACCTCAGTGGGCGCCCCTGTGTTTTCTGCAAGGGTCCCATTTGTCTCCCAAACGAGACCCTTGCAGGGAGGGAACCTTCCTTGCTCAGGCCAGGGCTTGGATTGCATCGCAGAGCGCTTCATCAGAGACGCTGGCGACCAGCTCCTCATGGACCGCACGGCCCACAGCAGCAAAGACCCATAATCGGATTCCGTCACGGTTAGCCCGGGAACTTCGGCTTTCATCTTCTCGATATAATAGGCATCCTCATCACGCGTGATCTCGTTGTTCTTTTCCCGGATCTGGTCCATGCACTCCCGCAGAACCGTCTGAAGGTCCTCGGGCAGCTTGGCATAGTTGTCCTCATTATATAGCACGGTAGCGCAGTTTCCGACAGCCTCCGCGATTTCCACGATGTCCAGCCCCGGGATCACGGGGAACTGGGGCTCCATCGTGATAGGACCCCGCCCGGTCTGCAGGTCCGCATAGTTGACCTGACGCCCTCCACCCGGGTGCGCATCTGCGCCTCTCGTACCTTGGCGTGACCTGCTCCCCCGGCGGCGGGTATTACGACCGCTACCTGGAGTACTATCAGGGGCCCGCCATTCTGGTGTGTCCCGACCGCCTGCTGCAGCCCCGCGTACCAGTGGGCCTCCATGACCGCCGGGTGCCCATAGTGGCCACGGAGACGCAGATCTGGCGGACAGGTGCGGCGCTGTGAGGTGCTGGGCATTTTTCAGGATGCAGGATACAACCGGCCCGTCCTCCCGGCTCCTGGGGAGCGGGCCGTTTCCGCAGCGGGGTCTTCCGGAGGGGGGCGCCGCTTCAGGACGGCGGCTGCCGTCCTGATTTTTTCTTGCGGTTTTCACAAGAGACGGCGCGCTTTGCCAAGAGATGTCTGTCAAACCGTACCAAATCCGCTGTGAGGGCAGATTTCCTCACTTGACGTCCTTCGGCGGAGCTGTTATACTCTTCCCATCTTCCAAAATGCGATGAAGGGGAAAAGGCGATCCCACGCCCCGTTTCAGAGAGCCGCCGGTCGGTGCAAGGCGGTACGGAGGGGACCGCGTCACTGGCCCTTGAGCAGCCGCGCTGAGAGGCGTCGCCTTTAGGTGCGGACGGCCGCTGTCCGTTATCATGCAGACGCGATTCGCCCCCCTCAGGAGGAGCCGATCGTACAGAGTGGCCGGGTCTCCCGGCAATGAGAGTGGTACCGCGGGTACAGCATTTTTTGCTCCCGTCTCTCAAAGACTGATGGTCTTTGGAGAGATGGGATTTTTTGTTGTCCTTCTTCCAAAGACAAGACCTTGGAAGGAGGACTTTGACATGATGGACGCGACGAAATATCAGATTGGCTACTATCCCCCGCCGGTGGAGCCGGGGCACGTGTACGAGTGGATGCAGAAGGACCATATCGAGACTGCCCCCGCCTGGTGCAGCGTGGACCTGCGGGACGGCAACCAGAGTCTGGTGGTGCCTATGAGCCTGGAGGAGAAGCTGGAGTTCTACGAGATGCTGCTGAAGATCGGCTTCAAGGAGATCGAGGTGGGCTTCCCGGCGGCGTCGGAGACGGAGTATGAGTTCCTCCGCAAGCTGATCGACGAGGACCGCATCCCCCAGGACGTGACGATCCAGGTGCTGACCCAGTGCCGGGACCACATCATCCGCCGGACCTTTGAGGCGGTGAAGGGCGCCCCCCGGGCCATCATCCACTTCTACAACTCCACCAGCGAGGCCCAGCGGCGGGAGGTGTTCCACAAGTCCAGGGAGGAGATCAAGCAAATCGCCGTGGACGGTGCCAAGCTCATCAAGGAATTGAGCCGGGAGTACGAGGGCAATTTCCTCTTTGAGTACAGCCCGGAGAGCTTCACCGGCACAGAGCCGGAGTACGCCGTGGAAGTCTGCAACGCAGTGCTGGACGTGATGCAGCCCACGCCGGACCGTCCCATGATTATCAACCTGCCGGTGACGGTGGAGATGAGCATGCCCCACATCTACGCCAACCAGATCGAATGGTGCTCCAAGCATCTGAAGTACCGGGATGCCGTGGTTCTCTCCACCCATCCCCACAACGACCGGGGCTGCGGCGTGGCGGATGCGGAGCTGGCGGTACTGGCCGGTGCCCAGCGGGTGGAGTGCTGCCTCTTCGGCAACGGGGAGCGCACGGGCAACGTGGACGCCATCACCCTGGCCATGAACATGTACAGCCACGGAGTGGACCCGAAGCTGGACTTCTCCGATATGCCCGCTATCTGCGAGGTATACGAGCGGGTGACACGGATGCACGTCTATGAGCGCAGCCCCTACGCCGGCAGCCTGGTGTTCGCTGCCTTCTCCGGCAGCCACCAGGACGCCATCGCCAAGGGCATGACCTACCGGAAGGAGCACCACCAGCACCGGTGGGACTGCCCCTATATCCCCATTGACCCCCACGACATCAGCCGCACCTACGACGCGGACGTCATCCGCATCAACAGCCAGAGCGGCAAGGGAGGCATCGGCTTCCTGCTACAGCAGAACTACGGCTATAACCCGCCGCCCCACATGCGGGAGCAGCTGGGCTACCGGGTCAAGGAGGTCAGCGACCACGGCCACCGGGAACTCTCCGTCCAGGAGGTGCTGGAGGTGTTTGAGGACAACTACGTCAACAACGCGGCCCCGCTGAATGTCACTGCCGCCCACTACACACAGAACCAGGACGGGTCCATCTCCGCCAACCTGACTCTGCGCCGCGGCAGCCGGATGATCCAGTGCGGCGCCGCCGGAAACGGCCGCCTGGACGCGGTGGCCAATGCCATCGAGCAGGCAGCGGGCATGGACTTCACACTGATCCATTACAGCGAGCACGCACTGGACCCTGACACCGACAGCCGGGCCTGCAGCTACGTAGGGCTGAAGTGGCCAGATGGCAGAGAGACCTGGGGCTGCGGCACCCACACGGACATCATCGTGGCAGGCGTCCGGGCGCTGGTCAGTGCCATCAATAACCGGTAAACAGCGGGGGAGACCCCTGGACTTCATCACAGAGAACGGAGGCACAATACCCATGGGAATGACTATGACACAGAAAATCCTGGCTGCCCACTGCGGCCAGGAGCACGTCAAGGCGGGACAGCTGATCGAGGCGAACCTTGATATTGTCCTGGGCAACGACATCACCACTCCGGTGGCCATCAACGAGTTTGAAAAGGCGGGCTTTTGCGATGTTTTCGACAAGACCCGGGTGAACATCGTTCTGGATCACTTCGTCCCCAACAAGGACATCAAGAGCGCCCAGCAGTCCAAGCAGTGCCGGGAGTTCGCCTGCAGACACGGCATCGTCAACTTCTTCGACGTGGGCAAGATGGGCGTGGAGCACGCCCTCCTGCCGGAGCAGGGCATCGTCACCGCCGGAGACTGCATCATCGGCGCCGACAGCCACACCTGCACCTACGGCGCGGTGGGGGCCTTCTCCACCGGCGTGGGCTCCACGGATATGGCCGCCGGAATGGCCACCGGCAAGGCGTGGTTCAAGGTGCCCGCTGCCATCCGTGTGGAGCTGACCGGCAGTCTGCGGCGGCCTGTGTCCGGCAAGGACGTGATCTTGCACCTGATCGGACTCATCGGCGTCTCCGGCGCCCTCTACAAGAGCCTGGAGTTCATCGGCCCCGGCGTGCAGAGCCTGACTATGGAGGACCGGCTGTGCATCTGCAACATGGCTATCGAGGCCGGTGCCAAGAACGGCATCTTCCCGGTGGACGAGACCTGCGAGGCGTACCTGAAGGGCCGCAGCCGGCGGGAATGGAAGAAATACGAGGCAGATCCGGACGCAGAGTACGAGCGGACCATCACCATTGACCTGGACACCCTGGTGCCCACCGTCAGCTGGCCCCACCTGCCGGAGAACACCCACCCGGCCGCCGAGGGCGGGGACATCAAAATCGATCAGGTGGTCATCGGCTCCTGCACCAACGGCCGGATCGAGGACATGGAGGCCGCTTACAACATTTTGAAGGGCCGCCACATCGCCGACGGCGTCCGGGGCATCATCATTCCCGCCACCATGGAGGTGTACAGGACCTGTATCGAGCGGGGCTACACCACCGCCTTTGTCGACGCCGGGTGCATTGTCTCCACCCCCACCTGCGGGCCGTGTCTCGGCGGCTACATGGGCATTCTGGCGGAAGGGGAGCGGTGCGTCTCCACCACCAACCGCAACTTTGTGGGCCGCATGGGCCACGTGAACAGCGAGATTTATCTGGCCAGCCCCGCCACGGCGGCGGCCAGCGCCCTGACGGGCCACATCACCGATCCCAGGGAGGTTTGAACACCATGGAAGCAAGAGGTTCTGTATTCAAATACGGTGACAACATCGACACCGACGTCATCATCCCCGCCCGCTACCTGAACACCCAGAATGCCCGGGAGCTGGCGGACCACTGCATGGAGGACATTGACAAGACCTTCATCACCCGGGTGCAGGCGGGCGACATCATGGTGGGGGGCGAGAACTTCGGCTGCGGCTCCAGCCGGGAGCACGCGCCCCTGGCCATCAAGACCGCCGGCATCGCCTGCGTCATCGCCGCCAGCTTTGCCCGGATTTTCTACCGCAATGCCATCAACATCGGTCTGCCCATCCTGGAGTGCCCGTCAGCCAGCACTGCCATCCGGGAGGGAGACACGGTGTCTGTGAACTTTGACACCGGCGTCATCACCGACGAGACCACAGGCGAGACCTTCCAGGCGGAGCCCTTCCCGCCCTTCATCCAGAAGATCATTCGCTCCGGCGGCCTGATGGCCAGCATCCAGGCGCGGTAAGGAGGCGGCAGTATGGAGAAGAATATCGCGGTGATCTACGGCGACTGCGCCAGCCCGGAGATCGTCACCCAGGCCCTGCGGGTGCTGGACGCGGTGGCTGAGAAATTTGGCCACACCTTTACCTATACGAAAGTCCTGATGGGCGGCGAGGCCATCGACGCCTACGGGGATCCCCTGCCCCAGTCGGAACTGGACAAGTGCCTGCAAAGCGACAGCGTGCTGCTGGGGGCCATCGGCGGCCCCAAGTGGGAGGGCCTGCCCGGTGACAAGCGGGCGGAAAAGGGCCTCCTGCGGCTCCGGGCCGGCATGGGGCTTTACTCCAACAACCGCCCTGCCAAAATCTGGCCCCAGTTGGCGGACGCCTCGCCCCTGAAGCCCGCCATCGTGGAAAAAGGCATTGACTTTATTGTGGTGCGCGAGCTGATCGGCGGCGTCTACTTCGGGGAGCACAGGACCTACGAGGAAAACGGCGAGAAGGTTGCCGTGGACACCATGCCCTATTCCGAGCACGAGATCGAGCGGATCGGCCGCATCGGCTTTGAGACCGCCCGCAAGCGCCGGAAAAAGCTCACCTGCGTGGACAAGGCCAATGTGCTGGACACCAGCCGCCTGTGGCGGGAGGTGATGCACCGCCTGGCGGCGGAGTACCCGGACGTGGAATACCGGGAGATGTTCGTGGACAACTGCGCCATGCAGATCTGCAAGGATCCCGCCCAGTTCGACGTGATTGTCACGGAGAACATGTTCGGCGACATCCTGTCCGACGAGGCCAGCGAGATCACCGGCAGCATCGGCATGGTGCCCTCCTCCAGCCTGGGGGACGGTACCCGGGGGCTGTACGAGCCCATCCACGGCTCTGCCCCGGACATCGCCGGACAGGATATCATCAACCCCATCGCCTGCATCCTGTCCGCGGCCATGATGCTGCGGTACAGCTTCGATATGGCGGCGGAGGCAGACTGCATCGAAGCTGCGGTGAATCAAGTGCTGAACGACGGCATCCGCACCGCCGACATCTGGCGGCCCGGATGTGAGAAGGTGGGCTGCGCTGCCATGGGCGATGCCATCCTGGCCCGGCTGTAAGAAAGATGGAATATGCGGACGGCGTCGGGCCCGAAAAAGCCCGGCGCCGCTTTTTTCGTGGAGGCTGGAATTTACTTTGCCCACCGGATATGATATCATCCCATCAAGCGAACCGACCGACGGAGGCTCTGACGGCTGTTCGTCTCATCTTGGAAAAAGGAGTGCTGCATATATGAAGCTGCAATTTCTGGGCCATGCCTGCTTTCTGCTGGATGACGGCGTCCACAAAGTTCTGACGGATCCCTTTCTCACCGGGGGCGGCCATCCCGAATGGGCAGAGAAGGTGGACCCGGACGTGATTTTTGTCACCCACGGCCATGGGGACCACGTGGGGGATGCAGCCGCCATCGCCAGACGTACCGGTGCGCCGGTCTGCTGCACAGCGGATCTGGCGGATGCGGTGTTTGTCCCTGCGGGGGTGGCATGCGTCGCCGGAAATCTGGGCGGCACGGTCCGCCTGTCCTTTGGCTGCGCCAAGTTTTTTCAGGCCCTCCACGGCGGCGGTGCGGCGGGCTGTCCTGCCTGCGGCTTCCTTTTTGAGATGGGGGGCAGGAAGATCTATCACGCCGGAGACACGGCCCTGATGACCGATATGACCCTGCTGGCAGACGAGGACATCGACGTGGCGCTGCTGCCCATCGGAGATTTCTACACCATGGGCCCGGCGGATGCCCTCCGGGCAGTGAAGCTGATCCGGCCCCGACTGACGGTCCCCATGCACTACAACACCTTCCAGGCCATCACCCAGGATCCGGAGGCATTCGCCGCCGCCTGCAAAGAGGCGGGATTTGCCGCCAAAGTCCTTCAGCCGGGGGAGGAGATGACCCTGTAAGCAGCCTGGGACGGGAGCGGGCGGAGCACCACAGCGGCTGCCCCGGCACGGGCGAATGAATCGCTTCCGTGCGAAGCCAACAGAGAGTTCTTGGGGGGACAGATCTGCCCGATCATGCAGGCGGCCAGTCAGGCGGTGCTGGAAGCATCGGCATTGAAATTGCTGGCGGAGACTTCACAGCGACTCCAAATCCTACAGGGCAATCGAAGCGAAATTTGATATATCCCTTGCTGGTAATCCGTTACGAACAATCCCTGGTATTTTCCGGCTGTAAAAACCTCCTGAAGCATTAGCCCTTCAGGAGGTTTTTACAGCTTGTGTTGACAGAAGAGATGCGGACATTGGAGCTCCGCACAGCAGGACGGTGCGTTTGCGCAGTACAAGCGTTTTGCCGCAGGCGGAACCTTGGCGGAGGCAGAATTCATTTCCGCCGAGCATTTGAATCGCCGAAGGGTTTCGCGGGCCATTGGCCTGCGAAACCCAAAAAGAAAGACACGACGAAAGTCGTGTCTTTCTTTTTGGTGACCCGTCGGGGATTCGAACCCCGGACCCACTGCTTAAAAGATAGTCTTGTCAATAACTGGGGATAACTGAAACCGTCTATCCGTTGTGCCGCAAGAGATAGAACATTGGTGGTTTTTCAGAGTTGTTTTCAGTTACTACCACGGTTACAACCTTATTTAAGCTTCTGAATCTCGGATTTCAGCCGCTGGATGTCATCTTGGATGTACACATCGGAGGTCAGGGCGAAATCCGTATGACCCAGAGTGCGTTTGATCGCGTCGTTATCCACGCCTGCAGTTTTTGCTCGGGTTGCGAATGTGTAGCGGGTGCAATGGGGATGGAGCTGCCGGCCTTCCCTGGTGATCCCCAGACGCTGGAGAGTGTTCTTCCAGTCCCGTCGGGCAAAGTTGTTCCGCACCAGATTCCCGGTGTATCCGGACAGCAGCAGGGGGCCGGTAGCCCTGGCTGCAAAATACTCTACATAGGGCCGGATCTTTGGGTGGATCACCACCACTCGGCCGCGGCCGGCAGCTGTCTTTTCGCCGCCGTACATGACATCCAGATCAAGGTCCACTTGGTCCCTGCGCTTTTGGAGCAGCTCATTGATCCGGTAGCCGGTATAGATCAGGATCAGGATAATCATGGAGGTTTCATCCCCGACGTCCGCGTCGGCACGGAGACGGAGGATCTCGTCCTCCGTGAAGGTATCCCGCTGCACCGGCTCCTGCCGGGGCAGGACCAGATAGTCCGCATAGTTGCGGTCCAGGATGTCCTTGCGCATGGCATATTGGCAGAGCTGGCTGTATAGCGTCTGGATTTTTTTGACTGTGGAGCGGCTGCGGCCTTTCGCCACATCAGCATCAACGATCTTCTGGACATCCTCCGTCCGTAGTGTGCGCATTTTTCGGGGCGCCAGAGGCTCCAGCTTGGACCAGGCCAGATCGTATGCTAGACAAGCGTCCTCCTTCAGCCGGGGATAGTGCTGGGCCTTCCAAAGTGTGAAAATCTCCTGAAGGGTCAGGTCAATGGCATCGCCGATAGGCTTACCTGCCAGCTTTTCGAGGGCTTCCTGGGCGGCCGTTTTCGTGGCATAACGGCCCAAAATCTTCCCGCCCTTTGCCATGACCCAGGGGCGTGTCCGGCGCTTGTCTGTGAGTTTGTAGACACTGCCAGAGCCATTTGGGCGCTTTCTGGGCCGTGGCTCCAGCCGGTGGATTACTCGGCCGCAATAACAGCAGATATTTGAGTCGTCCGGGATCTCCCTGCGGCATTTTGGACAGAGCATAGAGAAACCTCCTAATAGCGATAAAGCCGCTCCTACCGGAGCGGCTCTTCTTTTTACCTTGCCGCCAAGGCTACGAGAGTGCACTTGGACTGCGCAGGTTGTCGGACGCCGGGCCACCGCAGGACTCTTGTGGCATTTTAAGGCCGTTTGAGAAGAATGTAAAATAACCACTAGATGTTGCGGTGGATACAGTTGCACAACTTGGCGAAATATGGTAAGATATGCCCAGGCGTTGCGATATACGGTAGGCGGTTGGCTCCTCCATCCCAGGAGGGGACTTCTTGCCCCCTCCGGAGAGAGGGGGTGGTGCTTATGCTTACATACTCAGAACTGTTTCAGTTCTGTCTTGTGATCATTGGTATCATTGGCCTGTTTCTACAGGCAAAAAAGAAGTAACCGCCCATAGCTCCCCAGCCAGGCGGTTACTCTTTGAGTAAATTGCTATAGGGGCAGACCGCTTATCGGCAACGCCCTTTTCTATTCTCAGTATAACCGCGGTATTGGGAACTGTCAAGAAGTAAAGGTAACAAAAAGTCACGAAATGTACCGGAATGGAAGGAAGTGTGTCTGGGTAGGCATACTTCCTTTTGCCGCCCCTGATGGGGCGGCTTTTTTACTGCGCCTTCTTCAGGGCTTTGATCTCCTTGGTGTGGAGTTTGAGGAGATCGTGGTGCAGATCAAGCTCCTCCTGCATCTTGTCCATCAGGTCCGGATCGGGGAGGGCCTTAAGCTTCTCGTTCACGGCGGCGAGGCCGTCGGCCAGAAGGTTGAACTTCGGCTCGAAGTACGACTCCATCAGGGCAGCGACCTCACCCATGATCTCCTGTTTCTGGCTGGCCAGTTTCTGGTCCACGCGGGTGTCCAGCTCACCAATGATCTCCTGCTTTTGCTGGGCCATCAGCTGGGCGAGGGCCTGCAGGTCTTTTTCGTCGAGCATGATATCTCCTTATCTGAAACCTTTTTATCTGCGTTGAAACGGGACTTGATTACTTACCCAGCAGCTGCTTTTTTTGCGCGTCAAACTCTTCCTGGGTGATGGCGCCCATATCCAGCAGCTGCTTAAATTTCAGCAGTTCATCGGCGACACTGGCTGGTTCGACCGCAGGTGCAGCCTCCGGCTCTGCCTGGGGCTGGGATGCACAGATCACCTGCAGCAGGGACAGGCATTCCTGGGCCTGCTTCGCCATGGTTTTATAGATCATCCCATCTTTTTTAATTTCCGAGCTGATAAAAGTGATATATTCCGTTGGTTCGGAGACATTATTCACGGTTATTTTGATCTGCAGCTGAGAGCAGGTGGATTTTCCGTGCTTTTTTCCGGTCACACCTCCGACCACGGCACCGACGCCGCCAAACAGCAGGCCGCCGGCAACCGCTCTGCCAAGACCGCCTTTTGTGAGGGTATTACCGTCTTCCAGCAGTTCATAGTCCACAATATCCGCATAATGGAAAATGCGGGGATGCTTTTTCCCGCCGGAGCTGACAGGCGTGTACCAGAGTTTCTGGTCATCATCGAGACAAAGGAAGCCGGGAACCTGCTGTGTGATGTGAAATTGTGCGAGAAGCTCCCTGTCGCTTCCACGGCTCTCAATGGCAGCCCGCACATCGGCAGCAGTCATAGCGCCGATTTGCGTTGACATTTTGAAGCCAGCGGCTTTGAAGCAGTCCGGGCAGCACCACTCTTTATTTTGCAGCCGGAAACGATTCAGCCCGCACTCTTTTCCGCAGACTGCGCAGACTGCCTTTGGAGAAAGAAATCCCATAATAGTTCCCCCTTGTCTCTTTATCCGCATTTGGCGGAATACACTGCAGCGTGTCCGATTCGGATATGTTCTTATTTTATTCGCTCACTGGCGGCGCGCCATCGGATCAATATCCGTTCTGGGTAACGCCATAGACAGCTTGATCGTGTGTAAAGCCTTCGTACTCAAGCTGGTCAATCAATCCCTCGCGGGAAAAGGCGCTCATATCCAAATAGGAGGCGGCTTTCAGCGCTGCCTGCTCATTCCAGTCTGCACCGCAGTGATCGGCCCCGTATACGGCCTGTTCAGATGTGAAGCCTTCATATGTAAGCTGGTCGACCAGCCCCGTGTAGGAAAACGAGGTCATGTTCAGGTAAGACTGTGCCTGCAACAGCGCCTGCTCGTTCCAATCCGCTCCGCAGTTGTCGGCCGCAAACGCGGCTTCCTCTGCGGTAAAACCCTCGTACTCCAGCTGTCCCGCCAGACCATCACGGGAGAATGCGCTAAAGCTGAGATAGGAAGCTGCCTGCTCCAGTGCGTCTTTCTGCCCGGTTGTGAGGTTTGAGGCCGGGGGCTCAGACTCAGCAGGGGCAATCGATTCCACGGATTCTCCTTCGTCCGGAGCTGCGTCCTGCTGGGACTCCGGCTGCTGGCCGGACGGATCTGTGGGGCCTGATTCATCCCCACCGCCCAGGGCTCCAATCACGCCAATCACCACAATGACGATCAAGATGTACCACCAGCGAAATTTCTTTTTCTTCTTGGGGACATCCGATTTCCCTGGGGCGGACGTTCCACAGTTTGGGCAAACGCCGCCATCGTATTCCTGCCCGCATTTGTTGCACTTCATTTCCAATCTCCCTCCCGTGTCCGATTCGGACACGTTTTATTTTTATCCGCGCGCTGGCGGGGTATTACTTATTGATCTCCGGATTGTCCGTCCGGCCCAGCAGGTAGTCCACGGAGCAGTCCAGGTAGTCGGCGATCTTAGCAAAGTTCAGAGTGAGAATATCCGTACCTCTGCTGATCTTATTCACAGTGTTCACACCTAACTCACAAGCCGCCAAAACGTCTTTTAAGGGTTTACCCTGCTGTTTTGCTCTGCCTTTGATTCTTTGAGCAATCTCTTGTGAATTGTACACGGGAATCACCACCTGCTGTTGTACATACTAACAAAATAACCTTATTAGGTTATTTTTGGATTGACAATAACCTAAATAGGTGATAATAATATAACCGTAGGTTAAACAACTACAAGTTAAGACAAGGCCAACGGGGGCGTTCAAGCATACATCTCCGCGGCCAGGTTGCCGTGCGTATACCAGCAGACCGCCTTGCGCATGAGGTCCTCAGTCACGCAGAAATGCTCCGACAGGGCGGGGATATCCTCGCAGCCCCCAGCCACGGCTTCATCCAGATCCTCCACTGGGATCAGGTGCTGGATGGCCCACTTGTCGGCCCGGTTCTCATGCTTTTGACGGATATCCAGAGCAGCGTGCCGGTTGTAAAAGCTGCCGGTTTTGCAGTGGCCCAGCTCATGGGCCAGGCACACCGTTTCCTGCTCCAGCGTGTCCAGCTTCCAGGGATTGACTGCGATAGCGTAGGAGCCGTCCGGCAGAGGAATGGACAGGGAGGTGGCCTGTTCCAGGGGGACCCAGTCCACATCAATGCCTTGGTCTTCCGCATACTCGTACAGATCCAGAAGCGTTGTCATTGCTGCTGCTTCCTCCGCTGCTCCAGTTTGTAGCGCATATAGTCCCGGGCATCTGCCCAGAGGGCGTCCATTTCCTCTTTGGTGAGATCTTCCGCACCCTCGAAGAAAGCAGCCTTGATATCATCATCGCTGATGGCGTCCGATTCAGACCTCTTGGCGGGGGCGGTTTTCTTTTTGGGGCCGTTGCCGGTGAGCAGGTACTCTGTGGTGGTTCCTAAAGCCTCGGCGATCTGGGGGAGGCGGCGCTGATAAGATGTAGATTTGCGATTACGCCACCGGGCTAGCGGGGTATCACTTGTTGATCTCCGGATTGTCCGTCCGGCCCAGCAGGTAGTCCACGGAGCAGTCCAGAGCATCGGCGATTCGAGCAAGGCTGTAAGACGCCATGCCCTTTTTATCATTGATTTGCCGAATGGCGTTTACACCAAGCTCGCAGTCTGCAAGCAAAGTCTCCATGTTGATTTTTTTTGACTTGCAGAGCGATTTTATCCGGTTTTTTGTTTCAAGCGCATTATACATAAAATGACCTCTTAATTTGTGCAATCACACAAAACAACGAAAATTCGTTGAAAGCACTTGAAACCAACGAAAAATCGTGATAATAATATAACCGTAGGTTAAACAACTACAAGTTAACGCAAGACGAAAGGAGGCGTTCAAGCATACATCTCCACAGCCAAGTTGCCGTGCGTATACCAGCAGACGGCCTTGCGCATAAAGGACACAGTTACACAGAAATGCTCCGCCAGAGACGGGAGATCTGTATATCCGTCGGCCACGGCTTGATCCAGAGCGTCTTCCGGCACCAACTGACGGATCGCCCATTTATCTGCCTGGTTCTCATGCTTTTGCCTGATATCCAGAGCAGCGTGCCGGTTGTAAAAGCTGCCGGTTTTGCAGTGGCCCAGCTCATGGGCCAGACACACCGTTTCCTGCTCCAGCGTGTCCAGCTTCCAGGGGTTGACTGCGATTGCGTAGGAGCCGTCCGGCAGGGGAATGGACAGGGAGGTGGCCTGTTCCAGGGGAATCCAGTCCACATCAATGCCTTGGTTTTCCGCATACTCGTACAGATCCAGAAGCGTTGTCATTGCTGCTGCTTCCTCCGCTGCTCCAGTTTGTAGCGCATATAGTCCCGGGCATCTGCCCAGAGGGCGTCCATTTCCTCTTTGGTGAGATCTTCCGCACCCTCGAAGAAAGCAGCCTTGATATCATCATCGCTGATGGCGTCCGATTCAGACCTCTTGGCGGGGGCGGTTTTCTTTTTGGGGCCGTTGCCGGTGAGCAGGTACTCTGTGGTGGTTCCTAAAGCCTCGGCGATCTGGGGGAGGCGGCGCTGATAAGATGTAGATTTGCGATTACGCCACCGG
>CDYK01045008.1_pt1 | contig 18631 bp, 22 predicted proteins | sample 554841 | NCBI WGS metagenome assembly CDYK01 (sample SAMEA3182102, study PRJEB8094) | gut metagenome | biome: human; feature: gut; material: Stool; isolation source: human stools | place: Canada | collected 2013-02-18
TATCAACACCATCTTCTAAAAGATGCGTCGCAAAACTGTGTCTGAGACAGTGGGAATGAATATCCTTTGGCAAACCTGCGCGGTTAACAGCTTTCTTTAATTCCAAGCGAGGACCGGAAGATGTGAGATAATCACCAGTCCACTGATTAGGGAAAAGAATTCCTGTTGGTCTGCCACATTTAAACCAGTATTCCGTAAGAATATCAAGAGCTCTTTGAGATAAAATGGCATAACGTGCGGTGTGTGTCTTTGATTCATGAATATAAATCTGCATATTTGTTCTGGATATATCTTCATATCTAAGATGAATAACCTCTGAAATACGTAAACCGGATGAATACATAAGAGCAAATATAGCCTTGTATTTTAAGTTAGAAGTAGCATCAAGCAGCATTTCTATTTCAGAACGAGTAAGAACTCTTGGGATAGCATAGTCATTGATTGCTCTTGGAACAAGGTTGTCATCCCATAGCTTTCCTAAAACGCGTTTATAGAAGAATACCAAAGCTCCATTTTTGTTATTAAGTGTGGATGATTTATTCCCCTTATTTTTTAGAAATAAAAGGAAATCTCTTGCATCTTCGCAAGTGAGTTCATCTGGATGTTTGTTAATAAATTTCAGAAAATCTTTAACATTATTCTGGTAAGTGCGAATTGTACCAGGCTTTAGATTTCTGAGCTTGCCAACATCTTCGATTTTATTAATATATGATTCGTACATAAAATAACCTCCATGAAAAAGTAGTAGTAACAACAGTAACTACCTATCATGGAGGTGCATTTGAAAAATAAAACTGCTTGTGGAAGCAGCCAAAAGATGATATTCTTTTCATAGGCAGTGAACTTTCTTGTGTATTTTGTTTTGTGTGGTAACTTAACAATAAATACTTTTCAAGAAGTAATCAACTGCCTTTTTTAGAAAAAGTAGAAAAACTGCGCCACAGCCTTGGCAGGCCATCGCGCAGCGATTTTGTTCACTTCCTATTTGTCGGAGAGCAAATAGAACAATAACTCAGGATCTATAGTACTGTTAGAGTATTGATAAAAGAGATTATTCATGATACAATATCCGAAAAATCGGAAACGGGAAGGTTGGGAAAAGGATATTGCGCCATGAAGATATATGAGAAAATATTTGCAAGACTTGAAGAATTACATATGAGCCAGACGGAACTGTCCAGAAGAACAGGTATCGCAACCAGTACGATCAGTGACTGGCGAAAGAAACAAATCAATCCACAGGCGGATAAACTGGTGTCTATATGCAAGGCACTAGATATGACGCTTGTGGAATTGCTTTGTGTAGAAGAAAATGAAGAACAGACCGCAACCAACGATTATGTGTCAGAAGAAAATTATATGATTGAACTGTTTCGGCAATCTGATACACAGAGTAGACGAAGAATCATCAGTTACCTAGCACTTTTTGATGTTTGTAAACAAATCAACGATAGTAACCAGTCACAACAGAGGAATGTTTCGGTTGTTCAGGATATTGATGGGAATAGTATTGTGGTGATTAATGATATCCGGTTTAAAGGAAAACGTTCCATCGATTGGAAGGAAGTGAGGGCATATTTGAAAGAATATGTCGGCGATTTTTATAAGGTGGCGTCTACCGGTGATGTTATATATATCGGATCTGATCTGCCAAGTGAATATTCGGGATCAGTATATACCAAAAGGCTGAATGGAGCAGTTGCAAAGGCTAAAGCGAATGCAACACAGGGAATTCCTGAAATGATAGAAATTTCAACAGGCAGATATTTTAGAGAAAATAATAAGGGGAAACATAATTGGAATGCAAGGAATGGCTGGTATAGATATGATACTTATTTTGCATTACCGGTATATGGTGATAATGAAGATATTGAAAGATATAACGTATTTCATGCATCTTTGATAATAAGGCATGCAAATGATGGAAAAATGTATTTGTATGATATTCTGGATATAAAAAAAGAAACGAGCACCCCGTTGGAGCCATAAGGCTTTACTTGGCACAAAACCCATTTCTTTTATGAATAGATAATATAATATGGTAGAAGAAATGTCAATCCGAATATTCGAAAATTAAGACGTTAAGATGGTGTTTATGTATAATATAAGTAGCATAATTGCAACTTGCAATATATTGGATTAGATTCCCCGTTGGTGCACGATGATTCTGGAGGTGGTCAAGAATGATTTTTCGGAAAAACTACAGTTGATTCGTAAAAATAGAGGGTTAACGCTAGAAGAACTGGCAGAAAAATTATCAGTATCAAGGCAAGCTGTGGCAAAATGGAAATCGGGGCAGGTATATCCTGAGATTACTAATCTTATTCAGATCAGCAATTTATTGGATGCCGGAAGTGCGGAAGTGTTCTGCACGATACTGTTTTGGTGTTTTCCCGGTCTTTTTCCGGAAAACAGATGTGAAATAACTTTGACTGGGAAACGCCAGGGTAGTAGAAATTACAGAGATCGCATAATCGGAATGGCAAAGCATATTCTGAGCGGTCTCTATTTTTTTGCTCTGTATATAGGAACTGACAGAAATTCCCATCTCTTTTGCGAACAGGTGACTTAAATAACCGGGAGATATGCCGGCATGAGCAGCGAGCATCGGGACAGTGATACGATTATGTAAATGATCATAGATATATTCCAGACACTGGGCAACCGGACGGGAGCAGGCATGATTTCTATGCATTTTTTCCATACGAGTAGCGTAATCCAGACACATCTGCAGGTGCAGGGCGGAAATTTCTTTTTTTGATTTCATTAGATCCGCCTTATGAATGTAGTAGTCGCTGAGATCATAAGCCTCTGTGACTTGCATACCTCCTTCGATGCAGTATCTTGCCAGCATAGCAGCGGTGATGGCAAAGTGGTATTTCAGATTTTGCAGAGGAGAATCCGAGAGGATACCCAGGCCTTTCTTTTCCTGAAAAGATTCACGGCATAATTCTTTTACTTTTTCAGTATTTCCCTGCCTGACATAGCTGTAGAATTCCGCTTCCGGATCATAAGGGGCGCGATAAGTCTCTAATTCTCTGCGGACATATTGTTGATAGAGAAGTTCCTGAGTAATGTTCATATGGACACCTTTCTGAAATTATTACAGTGTTTTCAAAGCCGCTATGCGATTCTTTCTCTTTTGGAGTGAGGATAGTGGCACACTGATGCTATAAATAATATAGCATAAAAACAATAAAAATAGTATAGAAACGATATATAAATGATGTTTGAAATTATATGCTAGAGAAAAGAAGAACTGCAGGATTATAAATTTTCCGTTGCGAAGGATCAGGAGGGCAAGAGCATGAAATTAGAGAGAGGTATCAATTTAGGTGGCTATTTATCTCAGTGTGTGCATAACACAGAACATTACGATGCATTTATTCAGGAGGAAGACATTCGTAAGATTGCTTCCATGGGATTTGACCATGTACGTCTGGCAATTGATTATGAAGTACTGGAAGATGAATATGGCAGAAGCAGAGAAGAGGGCTTTGCCTATGTGACCAGAGTGGTGGAATGGTGTAAACGGCAGGGATTGAATATAGTACTGGACCTGCATAAAGCGTATGGCTATGATTTTAATAATGCCGGAGATAAGGAGAAAAATATTCTGTTTACAAATAAAATGGTGCAGAAGCGTTTCGTAAATCTGTGGATCAAGATTGCAGAGCATTATGCGAACGAGACTCATGTTGCGTTTGAACTGCTGAACGAAGTGGTAGAGCAGGAAAATGCGGAAGCGTGGAATCTGCTCATTGCGGAAACGGTGGACGCTATTCGCCGAATAGCCAGAGACACCATTATTATATACGGCGGAATTCAATGGAACAGTGTGAAGACATTGAAACTGTTAGAGAAGCCCAAGGATGAAAATATATTGTTCACGTTCCATTTCTATGAGCCGTTGCTGTTTACCCATCAGAAAGCACACTGGGTACCGACCATCAGCCAGACCGAAGATATCCACTATCCGGAAGCAATGGACTATTATCGTACAAAGTCGCTGCCCATCGGTTATCAGGGAGAAGTGGTATGTAAGGCACAGTCACAAACTATGGGAACAGAATTTATCACGGAAATGGTAATGGAAGCGGTTACTGCTGCGAAAGATGCCGGAGTAACTTTGTACTGTGGAGAATTCGGTGTTATTGATCAGGCTCCTGTAGAAGATACCCTGCGCTGGTTCACGGATGTGGATACCGTATTCCGGCAGTTTGGTATCGGCTGTGCTGTCTGGACTTATAAGGAGATGGATTTCGGACTTATGGGGGAGCATTATGCACCGATCCGCGAACAATTGCTGACGCTTTGGAACCGGAAGTAAATGGAAATCCTAATAAGCTCACAAGCTACTACGATCTTTTCAGAGTTGAGAATGGAAAAATCGCAGAGCACAGGGATGTAATGGAGACTATCGCTGATAAGTCAACATGGCAGAATCAGAACGGAAAATTTTAAAAAGTATTTATACATAAACTGAGTAAAAAGACCGAAATTCATATTTGATGAATTTCGGTCTTAAGCTTATTTAATGTCAGTTTCATTTTGTGTTATACTGTGTTATATGATTTGTTGCCCTTGCTTTTTCCCTTATGAACATATAAGGGCAAACTCACCTGTCACAAACTTAGTGTTTTCAATAGCTTGTGAGAAATTTGATAACAAAATATAACAATTATTAAATTCCTTAAAACAGGTGAAATCTCAATCGGAATTTGGAGGTGTTGGCGAATGCAACATGAATGTAAAATAACTGTATTGGAAACAAAAGTTTTTCCGGAACTTCAGGAAAAATATCTTGCTGACCCGAAATCAGGACCGTGTCCATGTTTTAAGGTTGGAGATACATTTCTTTTGAAAAGGACACCGCAACAGGATGATTTTTATCATCTTATGAATGGAAAATTCTGTGGAGAAGCATGGGATGCTATTAGTAGGTATGTTTATACAGCATTACAGGGTGGTTCGATTATGCATGGTTGGACAAATGATGAAAGAATGATGATTGCCTGCTGCAATGACGGCACACGCCCTGTAATTTTCAAGATTGAAAGAATTGATATACCGGAAAACGAAGATGAAAAGCAGTGGTTAGAAAAACACGATTTCAAGAATACTGCTGAAAATGCATATACAGGATAAATACAAATCGATATTTTAAGGAGAATGAAAAAATGAATATACATGAATTTTGGAAAGCAGTTCTCGTTCAAGATGAGAATGAAATCAGAAAATATTTTCATGAGGATGCATATGTAAATTGGCATTGTACGAATGAACATTTTAATTTGGACGAGTATATTATTGCGAATTGCGAATATCCCGGAGAATGGAATGGAGTGGTTGAAAGAACAGAAGAAATGGGTAATTTACTGGTAACAGTTGCTAATGTATATCCGAAGGATAAGAGTGTTTCATTTCATGTAACGTCATTTATTAAAATTGTTAATGATAAGATTATTTCATTGGATGAGTATTGGGCTGATGATAGTGATGCTCCGCAATGGAGATTGGATAAGCATATTGGAACTGCAATAAAATGAAAATTCAAGTTTGATAAGGAGGGACTTTACATGAAAAAGAGTATATCAAGGATTATCGGTTTGACAATGTTAATTATAGCTATTGTATTTATAATGTTTGCATTGAATCATCCGGAAAAGAGTTTCCCTTGGAGTAATACAATTACTTGGTTACTGTATGGTGTATATTTTCTTGTGACAGTAGTGCTGCTTATTGCTCCTAAGATGAAGAAGTGATAAACTTCAAGTTTTTGAAACTGGAAAATCGTAAGTTGTAGTAAAGGAGGTTTACAATGGGGTTTTGGATTTTTATGTTGATTATGGATTTGCTTCTTCCATTTACGATGATTGGTTTTGGAAGATATTTTATGAAAAAGGCTCCAAAGGAAATAAATTCAGTATTTGGATATCGGACTTCGATGTCTATGAAGAACAAAGACACATGGGAATTTGCTCATAAATATTGTGGTAAAGTCTGGTATGTCTGTGGAATGGTTATGTTGCCGATAACAGTAATATTCATGCTTTTAGTGATTGGAAAAAATGAAGATTGTGTTGGGAGTATAGGAGGAATTATCTGTGGTGTTCAACTTATTCCTTTAATTGGGTCTATTCTCCCAACAGAAATAGCATTAAAAAAGAATTTTGATAAGAATGGAACAAGACGATAAATGCCAATTTTTGAAACTGAGAAATCGGGATTTGTGGAGAGATTTCTTGAACTTTCCTTATTTTACGGGCTTTCCAGCCCATTAGATAGTGAAATGATATGTATTTTCCCTTATTTTTGCCCTTGTGAGGAAATTCGCAAGGGAAATAAGGGAATTTTTATTAAGCGTTGCTCGCTACTTTATCAAGAAGTCTTGCGGAATCCCGCTTTGCTTTTCTTGTTGAGTGAGCGTAAATATTCATTGTAGTACTGACATCAGAGTGTCCTAACAGTTCCTGTACATCTTTCGGAGCTGCCCCATTGGAAAGCAGATTGCTGGTATAAGTGTGACGCAACTGGTGGAAATGGAAATCTTCAAATCCTTCCAGCTTCTTTGACACTGACCTGCAAACAATGCCGAGTGTACTCGGCAGTTCCAGACTGCCATCCGGTCTTAGGCAGACAAAGGAGATTTCTTTATAATCTGCCGGGACTTCCTGTGTTCCGTCAAGGTGATAGTATTCATAATACACCCTGTTTTTTACATGCACTTCTTTGTAGTAGTTGCGGTGGTAAAGTTCCCCGTACTGCATCCGGCTTTTCAGTTGTTCCCGTCTTGCTGCTTTTAATATTTCAGTCAGCGTATCTCCAAAATCAACAATCCTTACTTTCTTTCGCTTCGTTGTGCCAATCACATTTTTGTGTTTCGTACCGTCATAACGGATACTGCGTTTTATGGTCAGGCATTGTTCTTCAAGGTTGATGTCCTGCCATGTAAGACCACAGGTTTCCCCGATACGAAGTCCTGCATAGTATGCGATCTGGATCGGCAGGATCGCAGGTGGATTTTTCTTTTCCAGATACTTGATAAGCCGTTCATAATCCTCATGTGAAATTGGCTGTGTGCCTTCTTCGACTTCATCATCGGAAAAGAGGTCAACTTCTTCTGCCTGTTTTTTCAGCTTAATATACTGCATCGGATTGAAACTGATTAACTGTTTTGGAAATACTGCAAAACGGAATGACTGCTGTAACACTGCGGAAAAAGAATGGATATAATCTTTGCTGTATCCTTTTCGCACTTTCCCGTCTGGAAACTCGCCACCGAATGTAAGCAGGTCGAGAAATGCCTGTAAATGTTCAGCGGTAACTGTTTTCAGCTTGCGATCTGCAATCGGGTGTTTTTTGATACAGCGGATTGCACCAAGGTAGTTTTCCACTGTGCCGTTGCTGAGTGTCCCAGTTTTTAGTTCTTCTTCTGCCCACATGTCCAGAAGTTCACTTACGGTAAGATTATCTGCCTTTGCAACAAATTTCTTATCTTCGTAATCTTCCAGTGCCTTGCGGAGAAGTTTTTCCGTCTCACTTTTGCTTTCGGTTCCGGCGTATTCTTTCTGAACCATTTTGCCGCTTGCGTCCTCTACATAAAAGCGGTAGTACCATTTCTTTCCTTTCTTTCTAACAGATCCTTTTGCCATAATCGTATGTCTCCTTTCGATATCAGACAAGCGGAACTGCTGAAATGCTTCTTGCGTGTAAGTATATCACAACTCCGGTTGCCTTACTATACCGATTCAGAATCCTCGTACATAACTTCGGATAAAAGATTTGCAAGCCTTTGTTCTGCTGTTTCCGGTTTCTTGGAATAGAGCCTTACAATATCTGCCATGTCATTGAATGCGTTGACAGTATGGGTGATCTCCCTGAGAAACATAATCTCGTTATATTCATCATTAGACTCAAACCCCATTACCTTTGCAATGTCCGCTTCTTTGGTATTGCCCTTGTAATTCTTGCAGGCGAACTGGAACGAATCCAGAAACAGTTCATATTGTTTCAACATTAACAGCAGCAAGTCTTTGGAAAAAGCATCTTCTGTTTTCGTGAGGTCAAGAGGTAACTGTTTGAGAATATCCGTCATTGCATCACGAATCTGTAATTCTCTTTTATCCGTAATGTCGGTTTCATATTCGTCCGTTTCCCCTCTGAGCCATTCCACAGATACATGGAGTGCTTCTGAAAGACCTTCCAGCACCATTTTCTTCGTATTGTCAATGGTTCCTGCTTCATATCTCTGAATGGTAGATGCAGTCACACCCATCTTTTCAGCGATATAAGGCTGTGTCAGATTCAATTCTGTACGGCGCTGTTTTGCCCTGCTACCGATCAGCTTGCGTAATTCTTTATCTTTCATGCTGATGTGCCTCCTTTTTCGGTATGTCATTACTATACCACATAACAAACGATATTGCAATATGCAATTACATGTAAGATGATATAATTTCGTAATGCTTGACAAAAAGATATAAACACGCTATACTGACAGCACAAAAGAATTGCATAATGCAATTTGCAAGGAGGTGGTCACATGACGCAAAGAAAGATTGCCTTATCTATTGAGGAAGCTGCGGATTACACAGGAATCGGCAGGAACACCCTGAGAAAGCTGGTGGAGTGGAAGAAACTTCCGGTATTAAAGGTCGGGAGAAAAGTCCTGATCAAAACGGATATGCTGGAACTCTTCATGGAAGCCAACGAGGGCAGGGACTTGAGGGATAAGGGAAATGTAAAAGCCGTCACAAGAAACGGTGCAACTTAAAAAGGCGGTTCCAAAAGAAACCGCCAAAGGTTCTATCAGACCGAAGCCATGATATACCTACACGCAAGCAGATTATACCATGTACTTCGTCTGACAGACAACAGGAAACTTATGTTTGGTAGAAAAAAGAAAGGACGATGATATTTATGGCAAGATCAACAAAGAGTTATGAGGAGCGTCTGCTCCAGTTGGAAAAGAGAGAACAGGAAAGCCTTGAGAAAGCGAAACAGTACGCAGCACAGAAACGGGAACTGGAAAAGCGAAAGAAAGCTGAGGAAAGTAAAAAACGAACCCACAGGCTCTGCCAGATTGGCGGTGCGGTGGAATCCGTGCTTGGATGTGCGATTGAGGAAGAAGATATTCCGAAGCTGGTCGGTTTCTTAAAAAGGCAGGAAGCAAATGGGAAATTCTTCTCAAAGGCAATGCAGAAAGAGCCAGTTACAGATACGGTGGAAGTGTAATGCCGGAGGGAGTGGAGTTCCCATTCCCTTCATTGCTTTTTCATGAAGGGCGCACTTATGGACAACCAGAGGTCGTCCGTATAAGTTTGCCACAAGTGGCAACCGGTCTGCGCTCACGCTTGCCGGGCTCGTTCCGTCGGCGGGCATTTCATGCAGACCTGCTTATGTCGCAGGAGGCACTCTTCGCCAGAGGGGCGCATTCCATGCAGGCTGTTATGCACAGGGCACTCTTACGCAGAGGGCGTTACGGCAGATACCATTCTCTTTTACAGGAAATGTTACCTGCCGGAAATCAATGCCGGATACGGCAGAAAGGGGGAAATGGATCATGGCGATCTTTCATTATACGGTAAAGATTGTTGGGCGTAGCAAAGGGAAATCCATCATATCAGCGTCTGCCTATCTCAATGGTGATGTAATGAAAAATGAAGAAACAGGCAGGATCAGTTACTACACTTCCAAAAGAGAAGTTGTTTATACCAGTTTGATGATGTGTGAAAATGCACCGCAGGAATGGCAGAATGTACCTGCCGAAAATATCAAACGGTTTCAGAAATCTGTCCGGTATAAAAGGGCAGACAACAAAGAAGTTGTACTGGAGAAATTCAAACTTACTTTTCAGAAACAGTGCTTATGGAATGAAGTTTTGAAGATTGAGAAAAGTTCAGATGCACAGCTTGGCAGATCGTTTGAGTTCTCACTTCCAAAAGAATGGAATCGACAGGAACAAATTGAATATACAACAGATTATATTCAGAAAAACTTTGTGGACAAAGGCATGTGTGCAGATTGGAGCATTCACGATAAGGGCGACGGAAACCCGCATGTGCATTTACTTGTAACCATGCGTCCCTTTAATCCCGACCACTCATGGGGAAACAAAGAAGTCAAAGACTGGGAGTTTGTCAGAGATACTGACGGAAATATTGTGGTTGATGAATCCAACCCGGATTGGTGGCAGGATAAAAAGAATCCTGACCGTCATGGAATCCGAATTCCGGTATTGGACGAAAACGGTAATCAGAAAGTTGGTGCAAGGAACCGTAAACAATGGAAACGGGTGTTGACCGATGCTACCGGATGGAACAATCCAAAGAATTGTGAATTATGGCGGAGCGAATGGGCGAAAGTCTGTAATGACCATTTATCAGTAGAACAACAGATTGACCACCGTTCCTATGCAAGACAGGGAAAATTAGAAATCCCTACAATCCATGAGGGTGCTGATGCAAGAAAGATTGATGAGAAATTCCAGAGTGGACAGGTGCAGACAGCTTCATGGAAAGTAGAGGAAAACCAGATCATAAAAAGACAAAATGCACTGCTGAAAAAGATACAGACCAGTTTCGGAAAAGTATCTGGTGCATTATCACAGTGGAAGGAGTGGTTAAATGACCTTAGAAGAAAGCCGGGAAGTCATTCCCATGATGGAGTCAATGATAAACCAGATCGAGGAACAGCAGAACCTTATGGCAGAGATGGTACAGGAATTACAGGAACGGGACAGACAGCTTCTGTCCTTTCAGGAGCAGAACCAGAGTTTGCAGATCTTAAACAGCGAGTTATCCGGGCTTCTGAATCTTTTGCCAGATACAGAAGAACTGCTCTCCCAGATCGAACAGCAAAAAGTCAGAATCGAACAGTTGGAAAACGAGAATCAGCAATGGCAGGAATTAACGCAGAAGCTGAACAACGAGAACAGCTTATTACTGACATTAAACAGCAGATAGAGAAAGCGAGGGATATTGATGAACGAATGCGTAAACTTAGAGAACGTCGGGCGGGTGGAAGAACTCCTGGCAATGACGGAACAGATGCAGGACGAACTGGATCAGAAAGACCAGACAATTCTGGAACTGAACAGGCAGCTAAACAGATCGCTGACCTTGAACGAGAAATTGAACAGCGAAAACAGAGCCGAGAATATCGAAGCATTGCGGACAAAATTAAAGCAAACAGAGGAACAATTAACCAGCGAGACAGACAGCAGGAAAAGAGCCGACGCAGAAGTCGTGGCATGGAAATTTAAGTACGAAAAAGCGGAGCAGGCAAAACGCTATGCACAGACACACCAAAAGACGGTAGAGGTGCCTGTCGAGAAAAAAGTGCCTTATGAGAAATGCGATAACTGTGACCGTACTGCTTATCAGAAAGCAAAAGAAAAATGCGATAATCGAAAAATTCAGTTGGAGAAAAAATATAAACAAATGACAACAGGTTATGAAAGCCTTATGTTCCTGTTGGCATGGTACAGCATAGCAACTACACTGTTCACAGCTATCCTTTCTCCGGTTTTTCTTAACGACTGTATCACCTTTTTCGGTACGATTGGTAAAGGAATCATAAACCTGTTTCGAGAATTTGTTACAGGAGCAGATTCTTTCGGACAGTTAAGCAATGGAATCTCAAACAGTATCGTTTCCGGGATTGTGTACTGGCTGATCGTAGCTATTGTTATGGGAATTTTATTCATCATAACGGGATTCCTAATAATCGGGATTGGTTATCAGGTGGGGAAAATCTACCGGAAATATTGCTGGGATATTATCAGTATCATGATGGCGATAATGAGTACAGCTATCGTGATCTATTTCGATGAATGGATAAAATCTGTTATTCCGATAAACCTTATTGTGCTATTACTTCTTGTGCATGTGGTCTATATCGGAATCCGATGTTATGTGAAAGACTGGCGGGAAGAACGAGGATATTATTAAAATTTAATTTTTTAACTGCCATTACTTATATTTACTTTCATGCTAATGTGTATTATCATATTAGCATGAAAGGAGACAATATATGACTCAGTTTGAAAAATTAGATTTGTTGTTGCGTGAATGTGGAGGGACAATTCAGACATTTGAAGTTCTAAATAATGGAATTAGTAAGTCTGTGTTTTATGCATATGTGAAGGAACGAGGATTAGAACAAGCTGCTCATGGTGTGTATGTATCACCGGATACATGGACAGATGCTATGTACATCTTACATTTACGTTGTAACCAGGCCGTGTTTTCTCATGAAACTGCATTGTTTTTTCATGATTTAACGGACAGAGAGCCTTTGAAATACACCATAACAGTAAGAACTGGATATAATCCAAGTCGTTTGCAGGAAGACGGTTTTCAGGTGTATACAGTAAAAAAGGATTTACATGAAATAGGAATCATAGCTATGCAGACATCATTCGGACATTCCGTTCCCGTTTATGACATGGAGAGAACAATTTGTGATCTGCTTCGTAGCAGAAAAAATGTTGAAATGCAGGTCTTTCAAGACGCATTGAAACAATATGCAAAACGTAAGGATAAAAACTTACGGATGCTTATGAAATACGCAGCTATGTTTCATGTTGAAAACATACTTAGACCATATTTGGAGGTGTTACTTTAGATGATAACAACGGCAAGACAATTAAAGGATTTAATTCGTAATATGTCAAAGAAAAAATCCGCAGATGCACAGATTTTGATGCGGAATTATATGATGGAACGTTTTTTAGAACGAATTTCTTTATCAGAGTATAAAAACCAGTTTATATTAAAAGGTGGAATGCTTGTGGCGGCAATGGTTGGTCTGGATGCCAGAGCTACTATGGATCTGGATGCTACCATAAAAGGCACTAATGTTAGTGTGGAGGATGTAGAAATGATTATATCCCAAATTATATCAATTCCACTGGACGATGGTGTTTCATTTCGGGTCAAACGGATATCGGAAATCATGGAAGAAGCAGATTATCCTGGTGTTCGTGTAAGCATGGAAACGAAATTTGATGGTGTAATCACACCATTAAAGATTGATATTTCTACAGGGGATGTAATTACACCAAGAGAAATCAAGTACAAATTTAATCTTATGCTTGAAGACCGCACTATTGAGGTATGGGCATATAATCTGGAAACAGTATTGGCTGAAAAATTGGAAACTGTTGTTAGTAGAAACGTTACAAATACACGAATGAGAGATTTTTATGATATTTATATTTTACAAAAGTTGTATGGAGAACAACTCCAAAAACAAGTTTTATGGACTGCACTTGTGGCTACAGCCAAAAAAAGGGGAACATTAGACCTGATAGAAGCTGAGGATATAAGAGAAATATTTGATGAAATTGAATCAAGTCCGGTTATGGAGACTTTATGGAAAACATATCAAAAAAATTATTCTTATGCTGCTGATATTTCATGGCATACAATTATGAAGTCAATCTGTGCATTATATGGAAGTATATTGGAGAATATGTATGACGCATAAAAAACTGATATGTAATTTGCTTTTGCATTTTGAGTTGCCTAAATTCGAAAGTTAGGAAAATCTTAATAATTTCTCAGGCAATCCATTGTGAATTTAGATGTTGTATTTGCTATACTGAATTGGATATATGAGCAAAGGAGTTGGAAATATGTCTGAAAAGATATTGATTATAGATGACGAGCAAGATATAGCGGATCTGTTGGAGGTCTACTTGAAAAACGAAAATTACGTTGTTCATAAATTTTACTGCGCAACGGATGCCATGTCGTGTATTGAAAGCGGCGACATTGATCTTGCCATTCTGGATATTATGCTCCCGGATATGAACGGCTTTTCACTTTGCCAGCTTATCCGAAAGAAATACACTTATCCAATCATAATGCTAACGGCTAAAATTGAGGAAACGGATAAAATAACGGGGCTGACATTGGGAGCGGACGATTATGTGACAAAACCTTTCCGCCCACTTGAAGTAGTTGCCAGAGTGAAAGCGCAGTTAAGACGTTACAAGAAATATTCACCCGGTATCATCACAGAGAAAATTCCATCGGAACTTTCCTATAACAAATTGTGCTTGAATGTGCAGACCCATGAATGTCTGTTAGACGGTGAGACTGTTTCTCTGACACCGACAGAATTTTCTATCCTCCAGGTTCTTTTGGAAAGCGCTGGGAATGTTGTAAGTATTGAGGAACTGTTTCATGCAGTTTGGAAAGATGAATACTATTCTAAAAACAGCAGCACAATTACTGTGCATATCCGGCATCTGCGTGAGAAACTGAAAGATACTTCCGATACTCCGCAGTATATTAAAACGATTTGGGGTGTTGGTTACAAAATTTAAGCGAAAGGAGTACGCTATGAAAAGAAAATCAAATTGCTTCGTAACCATTTTATTCTTAATTTATCTGGCACTCTTGGTTTGGATCATACTTTTCAAACTACAATTTTCAATCAGTGATCTGGACAAGATAAGAAGTATAAACTTTATTCCTTTTCACTATGACAAGGAAATTGGAGCAGCATTTCACTTAACAGAGGTGCTCGAAAATTTCTTGATTTTTGTGCCTATGGGTATTTATCTTCAAATGCTTTTGCCAAGAACAAAATTATATGTGAAATTCATGCTGATTGCTGGAACAAGTTTTTTATTGGAAACTATGCAGTATATCTTAGCAGTCGGACGGTCTGATATTACCGATGTACTCACAAATGCGGCAGGTGGTCTTTTGGGACTTGCTGTATATTCGATAGCAGCCTGGTTAATCGGAAATAGAATAAAAGCAAACAGACTGTTTTCCATTCTGGCAGGCATAGTAAGTGTTGTCGTGATTGGCCTGCTTGGCTTTATTCTGTTTGCTAATCGGTAGGAGGTGTATTCATGTCGAATAAAGAAATGGCAACAGAAAAGCGCCTTAAAGTGCGCCTATACCTATCATTGCTGGTTTATACCGTTGTTGGATATGGTTTGACCCTTATCTTGGACTACATCTTTTCAAAATTTGACAACGGTATTTTTGCATGGCTCTACTGGCGGCTTGGTCCGCTGTTTATTCTGTATCTGGTGATAGGCTTTGTATGTATCTTCAATTACTATTGGAAAAAGCCGTGGGACTATCTGGATGAAGTAATTGACGCAACCCAAACGGTCTATGAGCAGAACAGTCATACCGTATCGTTGTCTGATCCGCTGAAAGAACTGGAGGAACAGCTCAATCAGATCAAAATGTCTGTTCTGTTAAGCAAGCAGGCTGCAAAGCAGGCAGAAGAAAAGAAAAATGAAATTGTCATGTACTTGGCACATGATATACGCACACCTCTGACAACAGTGATCGGCTATTTGAGCCTGCTCCATGAAGCCCCTGATATGCCTGAGCAGCAAAAGGAAAAGTATGTAAAGGTCGCGTTAGACAAAGCAGAGCGCCTTGAAAGACTTATCAATGAACTTTTTGAAATTACCAAGTACAATGCACATACGGTCATTATCAAAAAAGAAAATATAGATTTACATTGTTTGATTGCGCAGGTAATAGATGAAATATACCCGACACTCTCTGCAAATGGCAACACGGCGGTATTTACTGCGGAGGACAACTTATCTGTGAACGCTGATCCCGAAAAGCTGGCGAGAGTTTTCAGTAACCTTTTACGAAATGCAGCGTCATATAGCTACCCGCAGACAGAGATCACTATATCCGCCAAACGGTTAGAGCATGATATACAGATCACTTTTGAAAATCGTGGAAAAACAATTCCACAGGAACAGCTTAACAGTATATTTGAAAAATTCAATCGCTTGGATGATGCTCGGCTTTCTAATACAGGTGGTGCGGGGCTTGGTCTTTCTATTGCGGAAGAAATTATACATTTACATGGTGGAAAGATTACTGCATCCAGTCAAAACGAAACTATAGACTTTGTGATTACATTACCACTTTCCGCTTAGGAAAATAAGAATGTGATCTTAGGAATTACTTAGGAATTTAAGCGTGTGATTTTTGAGATTGAAAAGCCTTTGTTCGGTACAATGATTATCGAACAAGGGCTTTTTATTGTTCAGCCGAAGCAAAAGAAAGGAGTGTAAGCATGGAACTGAAAATAGAGCATTTAAGCAAGCAGTTCAAAGACAAAACAGCAGTAAATGATGTCAATCTGACATTGACTCCCGGCATTTGGGGACTTTTGGGAGCGAATGGTGCAGGGAAAACCACGCTCATGCGCATGATTGCTGATATTATGACACCAACCAACGGAGCGGTTTACTATGACGGAAAAGACATTCGAGAGTTAGGTGAAGTCTACCGAAACAAGTTTGGCTTTCTGCCGCAGGATTTTGGGTATCACCGGGATTTTACGGTCAAAGATTATTTGGAGTATATGGCTGCGCTGAAAGATATTCCCACAAGGGCAACTACCAAAAAGATCAATCATTTGTTGGACATTCTTTCGCTCTCCGATGTGAAAAAGAAAAAAATCTCCAATCTGTCAGGCGGCATGAAGCGTCGTGTTGGTATTGCGCAGGCTATGTTGAACGACCCGGAGATACTTGTCATGGACGAACCGACAGCAGGACTCGATCCCGGAGAGCGCGTGCGTCTGCGGAATTTCATTTCCGAGTTTTCGCATGATCGAATCGTGTTGATTTCCACCCATATCGTATCTGACATAGAATATATTTCTACGCGCAACGCAATTATGAAAGCCGGAGAAATTGTTGATGTCGGAACTACCGCAGAACTTGTCAAGCAGATTGAGGGCAAGGTTTGGAATTGTACAATTCCGGCCTCAAAGCTGCCGGAATGTGAAATGCGGCTGCACATTATCAATCAGCGAGGTGAAGATCACAATCAAGTTTCTATTCGTTATCTGTCCGAACACTCGGAAATTGATGGATCTGTTACAACGGAGCCACGATTGGAAGATCTGTATCTGTGGTTGTTCCCGCAGACAGACTTGGAAAAGGAGGACAGATAATATGCGACTCTTTAGACTTGAAATAAAACGTATTTTGAAGTCACGGCGCACCCTGATTTTACTTGCAATCGCACTTTTGCTTTCCGTAGCCATGGCATACCTGCCTATTTCATTTGAGGGTATTAACCGTCCAAACGAAGATGGCACGGTTACAGAATTAGACGGCTTGGCAGCGATCAAGTACAAACAAGATTTATATAAAACATCCGCTGGTGAAGTGACCTCGGATAGGATTAAATCGGCTTTGGAAACTTATCAAAGCTGCGTTCGAGAATATGGGCCAGTCGAGGAAGAGGGCTTTCCTCTGGCTGTAAATATTGAAAAAATCGTCCCGATCCGTCCCTTGCTGAAAGGTCTGTCTGAAGCGTTTGCTGATCCATTAACAGGCATTGGTGCTGATTTAATGGATATTGACCCGAATGACATTGACGGAGCCTATTATGAAAAGTGCGCAGAACATTTACAGGATGTCATGAGGAATGAGCAAAGAGAAAACGAAACCGCACAACAGAAAGCTCTTGAAAAATATTCAGAACTTGATACGCCATTTTATCTTCATTCTGGAATTTCTAAAGATGCATTTGATTATATTGAGTTTTATATTTTGTTCCTTGCTATTTTGTGTGTGGCAATCGCAGCACCTACTTTTGCTGGAGAATATCAAACGGGCGGTGACAGCATCCTGCGAACCACCAAATACGGGCGTAAACAATTAGCAATTACCAAAATTCTGGCGGCATTTACACTTTTCGTTGTTACTTTCCTTGTTGGGATCACGGTACACATTCTGATTTTAGATGCAGCGTTCGGGACGGATTGCTTAAAAACATCGTTTCAGATGCTATACTCTATCATTAACCTGCCAAACATCAATCTGGGGCAGTTGCAGATAATTCTCGCAGCAGCGGGCTTACTTTCTGTATTAGCAACGGTTAGCTGTACGTTGTTCCTGTCTGCAAAATGTAAAGACACATTGACAGTTTTGCTGATCTCTATTGTAGTTCTTCTCATGCCACTTTTTGCTTATGTGGCGATGGGAGCAACATGGCTCTCCACCATACTTCCATCTGCCGGAATTGGTATGCAGAACAATTTCCTTTATCAGCTTGCAAATTTCAATTATCTGAATATCGGTGGAATGAGTTTCTGGACACCGCAGATTATTTTGCTTTCGGCAGGAATTGAATTATTTGTGTTTACATTCTTGGCGATTCATTCCTATTGCAGACATCAGGTAGCATAAAAGAAGTTCAAAATAGAATGAATTGATTATCTGCCGCATGACGGCAAAAGAAAAACCAGACAATTTAGAACGGCGACTTTGATTTTCAGAGCCGCCGTTTCTTTGCGTTTATACAAACCTATGATGAATTTTCCGGAAATATTGTAGCTAATAGTTATTTAAACTGTTGTATTTGTTTAAAAATTAAAAAATATCTAATGAGTCTTCCGCATCTACCCACATCTGCAAATTTCCATCAAGATATAATCTTGCATATTCAAGAGGATCATCAATGGCGAGTGCGTTTAATGCACAGTCTGATCCTGGTGTGGTTTTTAAGTCCTTTTCAGCTTCCCAACAGTCAATGCGGAGCATATAGCCAACAGAGGTGTAAACATCAATACTGTTGCGCTTGGGATTGTATTCTGCAAATATTGTTCT
>CDYK01010713.1_pt1 | contig 18611 bp, 33 predicted proteins | sample 554841 | NCBI WGS metagenome assembly CDYK01 (sample SAMEA3182102, study PRJEB8094) | gut metagenome | biome: human; feature: gut; material: Stool; isolation source: human stools | place: Canada | collected 2013-02-18
ATGTATTTCTGAGAATACCATGAAAATTTCATAGTATTGTGAGAAACCTATGAAATCATGTATTTGTTGGAAAGTTATGAAAATTTCATAGTATTCTGACAAATACATGATTTTAATTGAAAGATTTATTTCATGGTATTCCAACAATACTATGACATGGTATTCTGACAATACCATGAAAGTAAATAAAAATCCATTTCATGGTATTCTGACAATACCATAAATATAACATATATAAGATAACAAAGAAAAGACAACGGCGACTTTTTCATGTATTTGTGAGAAAGCGATGGATAGGGAGGATAACCATGGAAGATTTTCAGAGGTGGGAGGATATTCAAGGAAGTATAGATGGGACGATGGGAGCAAATGATTTAGAAAATCGAATTGAAAAGCTGGAAGAAGGTTTTAGAAAAATCGAATCAAAAATTAAAGGGAAAAGTCAAGAAGAAGAGTAATGGGTAGGGTAAGAGAGATTAATAGAGGTAGAGGAAAAGGGATTATTGAATCTATATGAGGATTCGAGTTAGATTACAAGCGAAGCCATAAGAAAGTGGATAGACTATAGGGAGAATATAAGTGAAATTGGAGAAAATTAGAAGAATAGTAGAGAAAATTGGAGAAATAGTAGAGTTGGGTGCCGATCGGGTCTAGGTACAACCATCACAACACTCGTCAAAACGATCGTAAACCTAGGCTTCCGCGATTCTTCTACTTCTTTCCTCTTGTTTAATAGCAATAAAAAAAGAGAGGTATCTCTACCTCTCTTTTATCTAAGCCCTCTCAAGAACTTAGCTACCACATCTTCATCATTGTTGCTCTTGATGGAAACGGAGACCGATTCATTTCGCATCTCCTGAATCGCCTTCTCAATTATCTTATCAAGCTCTTCCTCTGTCGCTGCAAGTGCATCATTGATATTATTCATCCCGACAATTCGGGCAGAAATACGAGCAGTCTCAGTGATAGCCTCTGCATATTTATTGATAGTATCAGCATCCCACTCAGGGTGAGAAGGAGCATAAATAAGAACTGCAAGCTGTCCGATATGCTCTGCATCAAGATGCTCATCATCAACAGCATTTAGAAAGTCGCACTCAATTTCATCCAAAGCTTGCTGACGAGCCTTCCGAACCTGATTCTGCTTATTAAAGACATTTAGAGCATCAGTAAACTCCTTAGCAATATCGTCGAGAGACGCACCGCCATCAAGAGCACATTTAATCATATTAGTATAATCCATGGAATATATTCCTCTTTTCTTTCCTTTTATATTTATATTATATAATATTATTTTATAAATTGCAACCGATCGGCCCTAGCTTAAAGATCTTTTATTCTAAAATAACTTCTCTGATTGAGGCATCGACTAGAAAATTCTTAGCTAGAGAATAAGTCTTTTTAATTGTATCTATAAAAGTATAGAACAGGTGAACATCAAGAAGATTTGCTGAAAATGAGGCAAATTTTGCTAATTTTTAAGTAATTTTATTAGAAAAATGTGCGTTTTTGCTAGATTTTTAGAGAATTTTCGCTATATTAAGAGAAAAACAAGAGGAAAAACCTGCGGACCGATCGGTTTACCTAGCTAAAAGTAGAATTTTCTAGCTATTTTTATTATAAAATCTCGTTATTCCGATCGGCGCCGCAGAAAAATCTCTCGCTGGTATTTGTTTTTCATAGCAACATCTTTGCTATTGTTAGCTGTATAGGGGATAATGTTAGTCTTATGAACACTTGACAATTTTAAATTTTTTTATTATAAAAAATGGACGAGAAAGCCGCTATTGCTGGACCGATCGGGATAAGATAGAAAACCGATCGGGTTATAATATAATTTTGGGAGATTCTAGACTAAGTTGCGTTATGGCCAACTTGCTATGAAAATTTTGCGCTATGGTCCGATCGGGGAAACTCGGGCCGACACATCCCTGCGCGGCCCGGCGAAGTTCAAGGTATTGCTCGTATTAATTCTAAAGTTTTTTCATACCCATATTTAGAAATTAATCGAGTAGTTTCTCGAGTAATTTCTTCTCGATTCTTTAGCATTAAAAGGGTATTTTGTTCTTCTGTCGCCCATCTTAGATTCTCTAATCTATTATCTGTTCTGATTCCATTAATATGGTCAACTACCTTAGTTTCAAAATCCTCAATAGGGTTAAAAGTTTGCATAACAAGACGATGAATTCTAACTGATTCACCACCGATTAATTCAGTTTTTAAATATCCATCCGAAGTCATAGAACCTTTAACTAGAGTTTTAGAATCCTTTTTTCTTACTCTTCCAAGATTAGAAACTTCGTGCTTGTTGGAACAGTAAGCGGTTTTCCAAATTTCTCCGGGGAGGGATTCCGCAATTTCAGATTTTCGAGTAGAAAAAGTAGAAGAATCAATAATCTAAGGAGAAATTTCTTTTACTTCATATATAGCTTTTGCTCCTACTCCTTGTTTTGAAATAAGATAGCCTTTTTTTGCTTGATTTGATGCAAATTTAGGAAAGTTAGTTGTAACGGTAGATTTAGAAGCATGGAAAAATTCAAGTAGTTCGTCAAGATTAAAAGTCATTTTAAATACCTCCTTTGTTTCTATTATATATTAAAAATTCGGAAATGTCAATTAACCGTTTTAGTCCGAATTTTTCCGATTGAATTATAAAGAGGGCCGAAGCCCTCTTTAATCAAGTCTTTTCGATAAATCCAATGGTGCTAAAGTTTATATTATTGTAGCCAATGGAGAATTCGTTCTCAGAATTATAAAATGTAATAGCGCCGTATTCTTTCGTATAATCGCAAATTGCGTTTACAACAGCATCCCATTTTCGTTTTCTATCTATTTGTTTTCTTGCTTGCATTTCTTTTTCACAAGCGGAAAGAAGATATTGCAAAGTTTCATCATTCATTTCCGCAATATTAAATCCAGAATTATCCATCTTAAAATCTCCCTTCTTTATTTGAAAATCTCGGTTGGAATTTCATTGAAAACTTGCTTGAATTGTTCCATAGTAAGCTCTTTTGCCGCTCTCTCAACCCTTTCTTTTGACCAGTCGCAGACCATTTCACAGGAGATAAACTTGATTCTATATCCGATAACTCTATAAATTTTAGGCGACCATCTAAATTTCCCGTCCGCCATATTTCCAGTGAAAATTATAAAATCGCCCGTGGCTCGTCTTTCTTCTGATTGTTTAAGCTGATCTTCTGCTATCTCTAAGGCATATTTTTCTCCGGTTTTAATGGCATCTTCTTCTGTTCTAGTATTGATAAAGAAGGTAGAACGCATAAAATCATCTTGAAACGATACTGTAAACCAATAGGGCCTCTTGAAGAAAATTCCTTTTCGCCCCTCACAGTCAAAGGTAATCCGAAAATCAACTCGAAACTTCTTCAAACTCTCCATTTTCTTTACCTCCCTTGTTGAGATAATAATACCATATTTTCGGGAGAATGTCAAGCAGTCATTTTGCACAAAAAATCGAGTGAAAATTATCTAAAATGCAAATAGAAGAAAAACTCGGTCCGCGGCGCACGCAAGCGGACCGCCCGCATATTGAGATAAAAAAACCACCCCATTTCTGGGGTGGTTCTTGTTAGCTTAGAATAACCGGGTATGCCTTGCGGATAATGACTGTTACCATGCGCGGGGGCGTGTCACAGAGAAAGCGGTCGTTTCTGATAAAATGTCCAATTCCCATATTTTGCCATAAAGTCCGGTTCAAGTCCTCATATCGAAGGGTATTATACTTAGATAACCGGATATACCAATCATAGGAAAAAGCACTATCCACAGGCATGGTATAGTCTTTTGCCCGTTTATAATTCCTTGTATGCTCGGCGGCCCGTCTTTCGAGGTCGTTTGTTGTGCCAATCTTGAGAATATAGCGTCCCTTTACGTCTACATAATGCCCGACGTATAGAAACTCCTTTTCCCGTGTCTGTGTGCTAACTATGGAATACCTCTTTTCTGGTAGGGCTGGGGTAGGCCAGCCCTACCCCGTTATTTTTTCGGTTTACGCTTTTGTACAAGCGTTAACTCGAAACTATCCCCGCCGATAAAAAACGCAATTTGGCGTTCCTTGTTTGTTATGGCAAGGTCAACAATCGAGAATTGACTATTTTTTTCCAAAAAGTCCGCCAGCTCTGCGATTATGCCGCCTTTAGTTGCGTTTGGCTTGCGTTGCCGTGGTGTAAATTTGTAGGCGGTAGGGGTTTTTCTTGTGCCAGCATGGGCGAATTTCTGCGCGATTTTCGCTTTATCGGGCGATAAATCGTATTGAGTTTTTTCACCAGCTTCCACCGCCTTGTCATAGGCCAATAGCTCCGCCTCCTCCTCTGGTGTCAGTTGGAGAGGCTTATATCTCGATAACCTCTCGGCGTCAGTGATACGGCTCGATATAGTCTCACCCCCTAAGATAGAGTAGGGCGGGGATTTTCGCCCCGCCCTATACGGGGTTACGCCATCTTAAAGAGAGACTTGCCCTTCTTCTCCTGACAGGTCACACGGCCGTCCAGCTTGAGCATCCGCACAAGGGCGGCGGCCTTCTGAGTGGAGAAAGCGGCCAGAGAGGGCACAGACTTGAAAATGTCGGTACAGGTCACGCCGTCGGTGTCATCGGGCAGGCCGGCCAGATACTCCATAATCTGCTCCTTCAGGCTCTCGTTCTCCTGCTGGGTCGGGGTCAGCTTCTTGTCACCGCCGGAGCTATTCTTCTTCCGCAACAGCTCCAGCTCATGGTCAATGACGGTCATGGCAATCTCCATGGTTGTGCCATGCTTCACCTCCTCACCAGCCAAGAGGGCCTTAATGTCCTCGAAACGCTGGGCCTTAGTGATACGGATTTTCTTCTCGCTCATGGTAATACATCCTTTCTGGTTTTTAGGACTGTCCTTGTCCTTTGATTATATTGTACCACACTATCGGGAGTTTGTCAAGAGGTTTTTCAAACTTTTTTCAAGAGCTTTTGCCCTTTACTTGTTTGCCCTCTCTCGTTCCCCTTATAGTGTAACACACTTTGGAGAGTTTGTCAAGCCCTTTTTTATTCACTTTTCAAGGTTCCTTGCCTTGTTTTCTGTACTTATTATAGCACACTCACAAGGGCTTGTCAAGAGGTTTTTTGAAAGATTTTTGAAAGTTCGCTGTCGCTGTCTGCCGTTCGTCTCTCTCACTTTCTGTACTTATTGTACCACACCACAAAGCGGATTTCAATTGTGAGATCCTCCAAAAGAACGTGATTTTGGGATAGGGTTTTTGTGCAAAATGTTGCACAAAACGGAATCAAATTTTTTGTGCAACATTTACAAGGAAAAAATCGGGTCGCGCCGCCCATGCGCGACCCGCCAAAATATAAAACAAAAAAAGAAGGCCGAAGCCCTCTTTTTATCCGAAAAGGCAGTTATCTAAAAAGTCGAACAGGTGTTCATCCTCGGCGGGGATGGATACCAGTATATCCCCGTTTTCATCGGGTTCATCATGGCTCCATCCCATACGCTTGATGATTTCAAGCGCCGTGAAAACGGCATCGGGACAAAGGGAAGAAGTATATACAATTCTTGTTTGCATATTTAACCCTCTTTCTTTGAGTAGAACTGGTCGGCATAAAACTGCATTTCTTTCTGCGTTACCTTGGAAAGCATGGCCTTGATGGTAAATACATCTGGGCACGTCCGCTCAAGTAGGAAGCGAATAGCCTTATTCTTTAATCCCTGAAACATTTCTTATTTCTCCTTCTACCGGGCGGGGCATTAAGCCCCGACCCGGATTGTCGGAATCTGCCGCAAACTTGCGGAAAGCTGACGCTGAAAATCTGTCATGGGCGGAAACTCCCGCTTGTTCTCATACAGGGCCTTTCTCATGGGCTTATGCTGGCGCATACAGTACCACATGATTTCCGCCTCAATCAGAACATCTTCCAGTCCCGTGTGGCTTTCCTCAAAATCAGTGTTGCCGGAGATAAACCGCCACACGATTTCCGCAGTCTTGCGGGGAACGTCATTAGCCTGCACATACCCGTGTTCCTCACAGAATTTCTTATAGGTGGGCATCTGGCAAATGACATCTTGCGTCATTTTCATAATGTCCCAAATTTCCACGCTGTCAAATGGGAACCAATACCGGAATTTGGAACAAGTGACCCAACGCTGAGTGACCCGAAGGGCGTTATCATCGAAGCGGGCATTATATGCGGCGACCTCCTTAATGCCGTACCGCTCGATAGTGTCCAGCATGGCCTGACGGATTTCATAGGTAGTAGCCATCTTGCGACTGCCAGCCCGCAATTCCTCTACATACCGGGGGATTTTCCAGTTATAATAGGCCGTCCGCATTAAATCCCGCTCGTCATTGAAAATATCCCGATTTACAAAACTTGCGGTTTCGTAAATATTGCCTTTGGTGTCTACGACCGCCCAGCCGCAGTCATATACCAAAACATTTGACATATCCATACGGACGCGCTCTGGAGTAATAATTTCCCCATCTTCCCCAATTTCAGCGGGGACAGTCTCGGTTAATGTGTTGGCGGTTTCTGTATCAACCACCAGCACATAATGTCGGCGTTTATCAATCATAATCTATCAAGTCCTTTCTTCTCTTGGTGGTATCATTATAGCACATTTAAGGCTTGGTGTCAAGAGGGATTTTATATTTTTTTTCTCCGTTGAAAAAGGCGTCGCGATAACCTCTCTCACAAAAGGGACTCTTTACCCTACTCTGGAGAACTTTTTCCTTTCCTCCTGACATGATAATAATACCATAGTTTCAGGATAATTGCAAGATGGCATTTTGCACAAGATTTCTGCTTGAAAATTGTGCAACATTACAACAGAAAAAAATTCGGCCCGCGGCGCTCAAGCGCGGGCCGCTGATTTTCTTTATATAAAAAATTCTCCCATTTAGGGAGGATTTTTTTAAAACTCTAAAATTGGTGTTTCATCAGGCAGAGCATCTACGCTGGTGATGGAGATAGATTTATTGTAATCAGTGGAAATTCCTGTCACTCTCTCAATTTCTTTAGTGGCAATATCATACATAATATCGTTTGCAACTGAAGCCGGGCCTTTTCTATGAATATCGGCCAGCTGTTGGAAGATAGGATGATCGACCTCTAACTCACGCTGGATAGAAATTGAAATTTTAACTCTCATATAACTTTTCTTTCTATTGGGAACGCCTTAAATGGCGTTCCCGATTTTGAAGCACTTGGCCGAAGGCGACCAAAGAGAACCGGCCTTGCGCTTGGCATCAGAACGGGCACGGTCAACATCCTTACCGACACCCACGAACACATGGCCCGCCGCAGTCTTAAAGTAGAAATTCATCATAGTAAAGCTTCCTTTCTTTTATGAGGGTTATCCCCTCTTGATGATTAAATTATACCACAATGCGGTGAGATTGTCAAGAACTTTTTTACGTATTTTCCAGATATGGGGCGGGGATTTCACCCGCCCCTTTTATTTAGTCCAGATTGTTGATATATTCAATAATGTTTGTAGTTTGGGGGTCTACGGTATCCCCTAAATGCCAGCCGTTTCTAATTTTGCCGTTATCATCAAAGAGGATAAACGGCGGTTCATAGAAACTACGGAATACACATTTAGCTTTAGTTGTTCCATACGCCACACAATGGCATTTATGGGCCGGAAATTTATGCCTTGCAAGCCATTCCTTTTTGGCGGCTGTGACTGCTTTCTTATATTCAGGGGGGCTTTCAGGGGGCAACCATGTAATAACTCGAACCTCCCACCCGTTACTAATTGCGTTTAGAAGCGCATTTCGGAGGGCGTTCATATCCCACATGGGGGCGGCGTCTCGGAATGGGCTGGGGTCTCCATCGCGGAGTTTTTCAAGCCAGTTGGGGACTGCGTATAGATCTGCAATTGTCCCGTCCATATCAAAGCAGAGCATTTTTTTAGTTATCATATATATAACCTCCTTTTGTTTTATTATACTACCTGTTGCCTATCTTGTCAACAAGTTTTTCAAAGAAATTTTTATGCCGATATACCTTATAAGGCATTGACGTATAATCCACATAAATTAGAGGGTCGCGCAAAAGAATAGCTTGCATATAGATCCCATAATTCTCTGGGGTGGTAGTACCACCAAATTGGCGGCGGTAGATTTCAGCCACAGTTAAACACTCATTAGGCCGAATAAACTTTGAAGGTTTCATTTAGTGTCCCTCCTTCTTTCTGTACTAATAATACCATAATTTAAGGATAATTGCAAGATGACATTTTGCACAAGATTTCAAGTCAAAAATTGTGCAACATTACAACAGAAAAAAATTCCGGCCGCTGCGCTCATGCGCGGCCGGCTGAACAATATATTTTGAATTGGAAAAGAAATTCCTCCCATTTTGGGAGGAAAATCTCAATCTACATATTCTCGATTTAAAACTTTTACAACCTCTTCAGGTTTACGTCGAGACCGGAAAAGAGCATCTTCATAGGAATAACCAGAGATATTGTCGGTCGAGCCATTTTCAAGCAAAATCTCAAATTCATACATATCTCTCAACTTCCTTTCTTTTGATAACTTAATTTTAACATAAGAATTTCGGGAAGTCAATCGGTACTTTCAACAATTTTCATTCCATTTGCTTGTATAATTCGCATAGCTTCTTCAAGAGAAGTATTGTCAACGGAGCCACAGTCGATACAAATATATTTTCTGCCATCCTTTACCATAGTAGTGAAATAATATTCTTGACCAGAAACAAGGCCCATCTACTCTCGTAGTCTTACGGGAATCATGATGCGCCCACTTGAATCCAATTTCCTTGAGAAAGTAGTTTCTTGCATTTTGATAAATAAATTCTAGTGACCTAGGTTCGTGCGAAAAACGACTCCATCACGGGAATCGCCGATTTGTAACAATCGGAGGGAATAATTACCACTCGCAAGGCATTTCTGGCAGAACTGAGCCATAGGACAATTCTTACAAGAATCCTAGTTCAAACAGAACTCCAGAATGACCGCAAGAGCTTTCAGCACTTCTAAGGTCATTAGAAAACTCCTTTCTTTGTTTTTCTATAATTATTATAATATATTTTTTTGAAAAAAGCAAGGACTGACTTATGCCAGCCCCAGCCTCTGTAACCAGATAAGGTGATATTTCCCCAGTCTTGCCAAAACTGTTCCGTATCCCTTATTAGTCCAAACAGTGGAACCAATAGGATATTCACGCGGAAGTCTCTCGATAGTCATTGATAATCCCCTCCTTTTCTAACTTGAAATATTTATCTTCGATTTCTTTTATTGCTGAATTAACAAAAGCAAGTTGTTCATAAAGATTATTGCGAATATGCCACAGATTTCTCCACTGTTCTTCTGCCATATTATACTGTTCTCTTGTAATCATGCGGAAATTGACCTCCATAGAATTTTTTATCATGGGGAGTGGAAGTCATAGACTTCCACTCCCGCAGTTTCTTATGCGTTAATGTAGATATTAACGCCACCTTCTTCTCTCATTTCAATCTCAGTCACCTGCTTCTTGAACAGGGCGCTGAGGTCATCGCCATAAAAGTCACCGCCGAGCTGGAGCTTCCATTCCTTGTCAAACCGGAAATGTGCGCCGGTATTGCTGTCGATTACCTGAATAGCCGCATCCTCTTCCAGACAGAAAGAGTATTGCCGGAACAAAATCACAACGTCTTTGAAGCACACCATTTCTTTTACTTCCTTTCAAATTCTTTTTGTGGTCTGTCTCTCTGGACAAGTATAATATACCATACCCACAAAGGAATGTCAAGCGATTTCGGGAGAAAAATTCTCGGCAGATTGCACAAACTTTTGGCCATATAATTGTTGAAACTGCCGAACAAACAAAAATTCGGGCCGCGGCGCACGCTGGCGGCCCGGCGAAAAGTCAATATGGGAAAGTGCACAAAAATATCCGGCAATCTTTGTGCAGATTACCGGATAGAATATTAAAACATCACAGTAAAGAAGTTATACTCACTATGCTGTGGATTTGGATAGCTGTTATCTGCTACTATGTCAGCCCAGCTCAAAGCAATCCAGAGAAGGAGAGCGGCGCAAAGGCCGCCTCCTATATACCGTAGCACTCTCATACCGCAGGCTCCTTCCCCAGAAGGTCATACCGTCCAGGGATTTCGGCATTAAGCCTATCCCATTCTTTGGCAGTTACCCTGTCATACTCATTATAATAGTTATCCCGAATGATATAAAGCTGTTCTGTGGTGTCCTTATCCAGAGCGGCCTTATACTCGTCAAGAGAGGCAGGACGAGTGTGAAGCTTGCTGTTGATATACCGTGCATTGATAAAGGCCCAATGTGGCATGACGGCCTTAGAGATAGCATTAAAAGCGTCTAAGTCAAGGATGATACCATCATCCACAGCGGCCGCCTTCACATTCATGGAGTAACGGAGAACACGCACGAACTCAGGCTTATTAAAGGTGGGATTGGTGTAATACTTGATGAAGTTAGACATATCTTTTATCCTTTCTCCCCGTATAGCCGTTAGGTCAGCTTCTTGTGGTATATGGTTACTTGATAGCTTCGCCGGTAGACAGGTCTACAATCCAATAGTCAGGATTGACAAGCTCATGGTCTACTCTCCATCTTGCGTGTGCAAAAGTAGACGGCTCATAGTATCGCATTTTGTCACCCACTAAAACCTGCAACTGATACCTCATAATACAGCCTTCTTTCTTTTGATTATATAACCCTGCCTTGCCTTGGGTTTTGCAAGGCAGGGTTTATAAACTACTGCTGATTGAGTTCTTTTTGCTGGTCTTTCGTTGCCCAATCAAGAGAGGTTCTGACCGTCGGACGCTTGCGGTATTGCTCCGCCTCTGCCTCTGTGCCGCCTTTAGCTAAAGCGTAGGCTTTCCAGTCTATCGCTCCTTTAGCGGTAGTCTCTTTATAGACCACCGCATGAGCGGCGCCCTTTATCTGGACTGTGCCGTACAGATAAGAGGTCTTATCCGTGGTCTTGAACTCTTTCCCCAAACGGGTGAAAAGCTCTTTCGCTTTGGCCTTGGCCGCTTTCTCTGCAACCTCTGCCGCCGCTACTGCTTGCTTAGCGGCTAGGTACTCCATGATGACCTTCCTATCATCATTAGTAAAATCAATCTTTTTCATCTTTTTTACTCTCTTTCTTTTTGTGGTGTGGTTCTCTTGTGTTCTGCCTGTATTGTATCAAGTCTTTTAAGACTTGTCAATACTTTTTTTGAAAATTTTTAATTTTCAAGGTACATTGAGTTTTGCCCTGTCCTCTACTGGACAAGTCCAGTTTACACCCGTTTGCCCTGTTTGTCAATAGTTTTTTGAAATTTCTTTCTCTCTCTTTTGCACAAAATAAACATTGTTCAACTGTGCAATTTGCATAAATCCTTTACGCGCGCGTATTCCTTTAGGGCGTGGCTTTTTACTTTCATACTTTAATGAGTGAAAGAGGCTGACTACACTTCAGCACTTTACCATGTGAAAGGGGAGGGTGTATTTTGGGAAAAACTGGAAATTTTTTCGCAAATTTGTTCTGCCACGCCATTTCAAAATCTAAATCGCACTTTCAATCTCAATAACGAAAAAAAGATGAAAGGCTAAACTTTTAACCTTTCATCTTTTCTCCACAGTTAGGGCAAAAATATCCCTTAATGGTATAATTGATATTTCTTCCCAATTTTATCAATCTCCTCAGCTTCCATTGGTCTAAATCCAATACAAGTGAGAGTCCCTTCAGGACTCTCTTTTTCCAGCTCTGTCCTGCAAGCATCATAAATCAAAAAGTAATCATGGAATAAGTCTGTATCGAGACTTATATCCATATGATACATAATGCCATCTCTTTCCCGAACCACTTCTTTGCTTCCCCAAAGAATCTTTTCCAAAAGAAAAGCAATAGAAGCATGGGAAACTTGCGCAGCTAGCTTACCCGGAGACATATTTAAATCTTTTCTAGCTATAATTAACTGTTTATACATTCTTTACCTGCTTTCAAAAATGCTTTAAAATTTTGGGAGTTGCGGTCAGGAATTGCAAAATAAATATTTGGAATATTATAATTGCGGGCTGTGTCTATGAGCAAGGTTGCGACCGTATACGGATCTTGCATAAAAACTCCACAGCCCCAGGCTCCCGCGATTAGATTTTCCACACCGTTTTCCTTGGCAATTTGATACATAAAGTGAATTCGATCTTCAAGAACTCTATCATTCTCGCTTTTACTCACGTTCTGGTATCTATGCGCCGTTCGGAAATTCGGGGCCGCGCAAGTTATAACATCTACTTCCTTTTGTTTGTCATTCCGCTCGAATACTACACTAGGAGAATACAGCGCTCTATTCAAATATAAAGCCTTATTTAACCTCTGCCGATTCCATGCATAATATGTTCCATCAAAAGCAAGAAGGATAGGGTAAAGATTAGATTCATGACAAAGAGCCTCTTCCTGCGCGGGACTGCCTTCTAGGAAGAAACCGCCAGGACTTTTATAACTGGCATAGTTAAGAATTGCTGTTCTACCATTATCAGATAAATTGAATAGGCAAGATACACTATCCATATCCGTTAGAGTAAAAGCTGATTTCTGATTGCCGGATTCGTGCTGTGTAAAAGAATCTGGGCTATATACATATGTGCGATCAATAGATAACTTAGTATTTGCGGCAAGTCTAGTTTTAATATCTTCATAATGCGCTCGTGCCTTGATTGCGCGCTCTTGTTTTGTCATCGCGGCCTCCTTTTATAAAAATGCCATTGGGCAAAATTAAATAATTGTCTTATTTTATTTTTCAAATAAAGTGTGTTGAGTTTTTAATTCCTCGATCTTCTACTTTAACTCTTTGTTTTCTTTTATTACTTTTGCATATTCGCATGAATCATCGCATCTAATTGGATCATACTATTGATGCAATCTAAGATAACAATAATCAATGCATGGGTTCATATTTACACCCCTTTATTCTACAATCTAGTAAACACTGTCCTGTAGCTCCATCACAGGGAATTGCATCAGGGTAATCCTCAAAATAAGACGAAGCTAATAGGACTTCATACCCGAGTTCTCGCAATATTCTTTCTGCGATATATCTATTCCTCAGCTTTACCCATTCTTCTCTATTTATTTTTGTTTCTCTGTATATTTCTCTGGATTTCTCCATATCTACTGTTATGCTGCCATCAATATTAGTCTTAAATGTTGAATCCTGTGTACGATAAAATTCTCGAAAAGGATTTTCAATATGAAGAACCTCTCTAGCATAATTATCAAAATCTTCTGAGAATTTCATTATCTTCGCGCCTGTTTCGCTAACTATAAGCAATTTTTCATCAACCCCAATCTAGTCAATAATCCCACCCCTCCGGGCACAGGAGTTGACCACACTTCATTTCTCTTTGCAATATCTTCAAGTTCAACAAAATCGCCTTGAATAAAATTCGCCTAATTTCTACGAATACCAACATCAACAACAATAGCGTGAGGGCAAGCCTCTCTTGTCAAAGTAAAATCTCCAACTGCGGATACTACTAAATCTGCTATTCTTGCTAAATAAAGCTTCGCATTTACATTTGTTTTACTGTGACAGATAGATACAGTCATATTTCTCGCCAACAACTCTTTCGCCATTGGCTTACCAACTATATTACTTCTACCTAATATTAAAGCACTTTTACCTTCATACTTAAAACCACAGTCATCAAGATAGTCTACTATTCCTCTTACCGTTGCCGGTAAAACAAGAGTAGAAGAAGTTAAACCGTCGCAGTCTTTTATCGTAGGAATTACATCAATAGAAAAAGAACTCAATGAATCTCTTAGTGGCATTTGTGCTATAATACAATCAGTATCTATACTATTTATGTAATTATTTAAATCTGCGGGAGTCCAGTGTTCTGGAACTTTAATCACGCTTACTGGCCATCCTAATTCATCAAAGTCGTCTACTTTTTTCTATATATAAATCTAATTTCCGGCATCCCCGTTAGTTGCATCAATTATGGTCAATGATGGCTTGACATCGGACTGCCGCAATTCATCTTTCTATTGTTTAAAATATTCTTTTATGTTAATCTATTGCATCTGGTTCTAGCCCCCATGGATCATCAGTATCATAATCAATCATATCATAGAATGATATTTTGTTATTAGGCGTTATTTCTAAAACCTAATGTGGGATACAACATATTTCATAATCAGAATCTCTATCTAAATTATATGAAGCATAAATATGTAAAGCTGTTGGTCTTGCATTATTGATATTTTGAATGTCCCATAAGTCAACAGTGTTTTTATGTCCAAGTATGTCTGTTAGAACTTCTGGCTATACTGCTATGCTTATAATTAAAATGTTAAAGTAATACTATGCTCGTTTTGGTAATTCAGAATAGGGTGTATCGAAAAACATTTTATTAAAAACCTCCCTATTTATTATATTTAAATTATACCATTTTAAAAAACATTGGTCAAATAAGATTTGACAATCTAGTTTTTTTTTGTTATTATATGAGTATAAAAAGGAGATGAACCAGTATATGATAAAATTAGACTATACGATTGAATCTCCCGAAGAGCGCAAGGCGCTTGTCGAAAAAATAATCGCAGAAAATCCTGATTTAACTCCAGGTTATTTAGAAGTATTAGCAGATTATTTAGTTCTATGTATGGAGAAACAAGAGAAGAAAGAGAAGAACATATTGACTGATAACCGAATGGCCACTGTCAATAAACGAGAATGTTCTTTTGAGGGACTCGCTTCATAGATGGAAAATGGCGAGGATGGCATTTATGGTTTAATGTCAGACAATAAAAATGTTATATTTTAGCCAAAGATTTCTATTACACAAAAAGATTTAGATTCTATACCATGTTTAAAATAGTTGAGAGAAACCATTAATGCTTGGGAAGGTGCCTTGAAACGCGCCGCGGGAACGAAACAAGCTTATATGATGAAAAAAGCATTGATAGAAATGCGAAAAGATTAGTATATTATTAAATAGGCATATCAAAAGCCTATAGTTCCTTGTAAGCTAACAAGAAATACAAGAACACATATACCTCTTGATGATGAAAGTTATCTTAATGGATAGGAAGTAGTCGTTAAAGGTATTTCCTTAATGGATCCAAATGTAGTTTCTGCTATTTTATGCAATTATTCAAAATTAAAAGAAGATAGTTATGATTAGTTCGATGGGGATACGTGGTATCTAATTCAAGCGTTTGAAGAGATATGCGATAAAGCTCTTGAGGATTTTCCAATCTATTTACGAATTGTTGAGTTAAAGATTGATAAAAAGCAGAATAATGAGATATAGGAAATATTAAATGAAGAGTTCGGAAAAACATATAGCGTGGAATATATCTCCAGTTTATGGAGAAATAAAATTCCTAAATTGATAGCCGAAGCCGCCCTAGAGGATTTTTTATATTGGTAGTATAAAAACAGAAATTATCCAATGAAAAAATGTTCTAAGTGTGGGCAATTAAAGCCAGCTCATAATCAATTCTTTTCAAAAAATAAGACAAGTAAAGATAATTTATATAGTATTTGTAAGAAGTGTCGTAACAAGAAAAGAGGTTGATTATAGTGAGTCATTATTGTAAAAAGTGTGGTAAAACTATGGATGATACATAGTTTTATACATCAAAGAATATAGAAAAATATCCTCCAGATGGAAAGATGGATATCTGTAAGAAATGTCTTACGATGCACGTAGACAACTGGGATCCAGAAACTTATAAATGGATTTTATAGGAAATTGATGTTCCATATATCAAAGAAGAGTGGAATGGCTTATTGGAGAGGTATGGAAAAGATCCAAAGAAGGTTACTGGATTAACTATTATTGGACGCTATTTATCCAAAATGAAATTAAAACAATGGAATAAATATACTTGGGCAGATACAGAGGCACTAGAGAAGGATTCAACTGAGAAAAAAGTTCTTAATATGAAAGCTCAAGGATTTACAGAGGATGAAATTCAAGAGCAATTAGCTATTGATAGAACTCCGCCAAAACCAAAGGAATTAGAAGATGTTTAGGCTCCAGTTGGAACTCCAGAATATCAAGATCCAGAAGAGGAAGAAGATGACTTTAGCGATTAGCTAACAGAAGAAGATAAATTAATGCTTCGTCTTAAATGGGGTCGAGGTTATTCTTGGGAAGAAAGAGTGCGAATGGAGTAGCTCTATAAGGATATGATGAGTTCATATGATATTTAGGGAGCTGGACATAAAGATACTCTTATTATGGTATGCAAGACTAGTTTGAAAGCGAATTAGTTAATTGACGCTGGAGATATTGATGGCTTTTAGAAAATGTAGAAGGCCTATGATAGCTTAATGAAAAGCGGAAAGTTCACTGCCGCCTAGAATAAAGGAGAATCCGGCGAATTTGTTGATTCTATTGGTGAGTTAGTAGCATTATGCGAGAAAGAAGGGTTTATTCCTAGATATTATACTGATGGGCCATAGGATAAAGTAGATAGAACTCTTTAGGATTTGTAGCAATATACGCATACTCTAGTTACAGAAGAAATGAATCTTGGTAATATGATTGAAGCTTCTTTGAGAGAAATCGTGAAAGATAAAGAGCGCGAAGCCAATATTGATGTTGAAGATAGTGATGAGGATGAAGATTTATTTAATTATGAACATCCAGAACTGACAGAAGAAGATTATCAAGAGTATGAGGATATGAAAGAATCTGAAAGAGATAAAGATGAAGAAATGTTAAATAGCATACTAAAGGAGGTTTAATAATGGCGCTAAAAGATTTATTAAACCTCTCGAACAATAATAAAAAAATTGGACTCTCAGAAGAAAGAGTTCGAGCTATAATTCCAGTTGCAAGATAGTATGTAGCATTTTGGAGAGAGTATCCAGATATGTTTATTGATTTCTTGTAGACTGGTGGAGATGAAACTAGGAAAAAAGAAATTAACTTTTATTTTTACTAGAGAGTTTTCTTGCGGGCCGCCATGCGATATAAGTATGTATACATGGTATTCCCCCGTGCTTATTCTAAATCATTTCTTTCTGTAATGGTGCTTATGTGTAGATGTATTTTATATCCTGGATGTAAGTTATTCATTACTTCTGGGGGAAAAGAACAAGCTGCGGGAATTGCTAAAGAAAAAGTCTAGGAAATATGTAATGCAATCCCTGCACTCCAAAGAGAAATTGATTGGAGACGAGGCAAGACGCAGGAAGGAAAAGATTATTGTAAATATATCTTCAAAAACGGTTCCTACTTTGATAACGTAGCAGCTAGAGAATCCTCTCGTGGTAAACGTAGACATGGAGGACTTATTGAGGAGTGTGTCGGCGTAGATGGAGATATTCTAAACGAAGTTTTAATTCCCTTGATGAACGTTGATAGAAGATGTTTAGATGGCTCTGTTCATGAAGAAGAAACACTTAATAAATCCTAGATTTATGTTACTACTGCGGGATGGAAGAATACATTCCCTTATAATAAACTTATTACTCTCCTTGTGCGCATGATATTAGAACCAGAAAAGAGTATTGTTATGGGCGGAACATGGAGAATTCCTGTGTTAGTAGGATTGCAATCCCGCAATTTCGTATAGGAACTAAAATAGGACGGTACTTTTAATGAAGCTTCATTCGATAGAGAGTATGAATCTAAGTGGAGTGGAACTGTTGAAGATGCTTTCTTTAATGGAGATGCTTTTGATAGAAGTAGAAAACTCCTTTAGCCTGAATATGAATCGTCTGGAAGATCTTCTGCACAGGCTTATTATGTTCTTTCTGTTGATGTAGGTAGAAAGAAATGTCAATCTGTTGTTTGTGTCTTTAAGGTAACTCCTTAGTCACAAGGACCTGCTATAAAGTCTTTGGTAAATATATATACTATGGACGATGAACATTTTGAAGATTAGGCAATTAAGTTAAAGAGATTATATTATAATTATAAGGCTAAGATTATTGTAATCGACGGTAATGGCCTTGGCGCCGGATTGATGGATTATATGGTTAAACCTTAGATAGTACCTGATACCAATGAAGTTTTTCCTGACTTTGGTGTAGCTAATGATGAAGATGGTGAGTATAAGCGGTTTAGGACAGAAAACACAGAATATGATGCCATCTATGAAATTAAGGCTAACGCTCCTATTAATACCGAGGCGCATAGTAATGTTTAGACACAATTAAGAGCGGGAAAACTTAGATTTTTGATTGATGAAAAAGTTGCAAGAAATAAATTGCTTGGTACTAAAAAAGGTTAGGCTATGAAACCAGAAGAACGGGCAGAATATTTAAAACCGTTCACTTTAACTTCTATATTAAGAGAAGAAATGCTGAATTTGCGAGAAGAAAATGAAGGCGTGAATATTATTTTGAAACAAGCAAATAAATCCGTGCCTAAAGATAAATTCTCTGCGCTTGAATATGGGCTGTATTATATTAAATAGGAAGAAGATAGTAAACGCAAGCGTAAAAGTAGAAGATTTTCAGACTTTATGTTTATGAGCGAGGTGTGAGTATGAAAGCTAGTCGTGGAGAAATTAAAATTCATGAAATACTAGAGCAAAATGGCATAAACTTTAAAGAAGAGTATGAATTTCCTGGGTTAAAAGCGCCAAGCGGTAGACCACTTCGTTTTGATTTTGCTGTTTTT
>CDYK01019536.1_pt1 | contig 18611 bp, 13 predicted proteins | sample 554841 | NCBI WGS metagenome assembly CDYK01 (sample SAMEA3182102, study PRJEB8094) | gut metagenome | biome: human; feature: gut; material: Stool; isolation source: human stools | place: Canada | collected 2013-02-18
GGATTTGTGAAGTGAGTGAATATGTCAGGCCAGTACCGTTGGGCAACGATAATGGGCGTAAGTGTCGCCCGGTAGTGCCAAGGAGTACCGTTGGGCAACGATAATGGGCTTAAGTGTCGCCCGGTAGTGCCGATGAACATCGTTGGGCAACGATAATGGGCTTAAATGTTGCCGGGGAGTGCGGCTTGAAGGGAGGTGGTGAAGAGTCGAGGCTTTTGAGTGAGGGAGGGATTTGTGAAGTGAGTGAATATGTCAGGCCAGCATCGTTGGGCGACAATAATGGCCGGAAAGTGTCGCCCGGTAGTGCCTGGGAGTACCGTTGGGCGACGATAATAGGCTTAAATGTCGCCCGGGAGTGCCGATGAACATCGTTGGGCGACAATAATGGGCTTAAATGTTGCCGGGGAGTGCAGCTTGAAGGGAGGTGGAGAAGAGTCGAGGCTTTTGAGTGAGGGATGGATTTGTGAAGTGAGTGAATATGTCAGGCCAGTACCGTTGGGCAACGATAATGGGCGTAAGTGTCGCCCGGTAGTGCCAAGGAGTACCGTTGGGCAACGATAATGGGCTTAAGTGTCGCCCGGTAGTGCCGATGAACATCGTTGGGCAACGATAATGGGCTTAAATGTTGCCGGGGAGTGCGGCTTGAAGGGAGGTGGTGAAGAGTCGAGGCTTTTGAGTGAGGGAGGGATTTGTGAAGTGAGTGAATATGTCAGGCCAGCATCGTTGGGCGACAATAATGGCCGGAAAGTGTCGCCCGGTAGTGCCTGGGAGTACCGTTGGGCGACGATAATAGGCTTAAATGTCGCCCGGGAGTGCCGATGAACATCGTTGGGCGACAATAATGGGCTTAAATGTTGCCGGGGAGTGCAGCTTGAAGGGAGGTGGAGAAGAGTCGAGGCTTTTGAGTGAGGGATGGATTTGTGAAGTGAGTGAATATGTCAGGCCAGTACCGTTGGGCAACGATAATGGGCGTAAGTGTCGCCCGGTAGTGCCAAGGAGTACCGTTGGGCGACGATGATAGGCGTAAGTGTCGCCCGGGAGTGCCGATGAACATCCTTGGGCGACGATAATAGGCTTAAATGTTGCCGGAGAGTGCCGGCTTGAGGCGATGTGGGAGATGGAAAATAGTGGGTTCATAGGAGTGAAAAATGTCGCCGGAGAGTGCGGCTTTAGGAACTAAAGTGGGGATAATGTCAATGATTGACTTGTTGGAAGGTAGTAAACTTGTTGGAAGATAATAACTTAATGGTGATAACATAGGAATAATGAAAAGTAATATAGAGGAATTAGCGGGAACGGTGGTAAATAAAGCTGCTGGGGAAATGGAAGCAACAGCGGCTGTAGAAACATCAGAATCATCAGAGCCAGCAGTAGATACAACAGCAACAACTGCAGCAACAACTGCAGCAACAACTGCAGCTTCAGCGGCAGCAACTGCAACCGCAGCAGCGACAACAACAGCAGAAACAGCAGCAACAGCGACAACGGCAACAGCAGCGGCGACGGCAGCAACTGCAACCGCAACATCAGCAACAGCGACAGCGGCAACATTAGTAACGGCGGCGGCAACAGATTATTACCCAGAGGGTAAGCGTTATAACTCGTTTGTGGGGTACTATCGTCGGAGGTATGGCGAGAGGGTGCAGAAGCTGGTGCTTGACGCGGGGTTCTCTTGCCCTAACAGGGACGGAACGGTCGGTTGGGGAGGGTGCTCCTACTGTGACAACGCGGCTTTTCATCCGGGGTATAGCACTCCGGGGAAGGCGCTGCTGGCTCAGATCGAAGAGGGGATAGAGTTCCAGAGAGTCCGGTATCCACGGGTCAGGCATTATTTGGGATATTTTCAGGCATATTCAAACACCTACGGGACTCTGGAGCGGCTTCGGAGGGCTTATGAGGAGGTGCTTAGCCATCCGGAGGTGGTGGGGATCGTGATTGGGACGCGGCCGGATTGTGTGGATGAGGAGAAGCTGGACTACCTTAGCGGACTTGCGGGCGGACGCGTGCTTAAGGGGTGGCGCAGGACTTTTGGCGGAAGTGGCATAGATGGCGGGTGGGCCAATGAAAGAAGTGCTGATAGCGGAAGTGGTGCCAATGGCTGGCGGGCCGATGACAGAAGTACCAATGACAGAAGTACCAATGACAGAAGTACCAACAGCATAAGTGCCAACAGCATAAGTACCAACGGCGGAAGCATCGATGACAGAAGTACCAACAACGGAAGCGCCGACGGCGGGCTGCCGGAGGGGAAGACCATCGACGCGCCGATCGTTGTCGTGGAATATGGCATCGAGTCCTGCTACGACGCCACGCTTCGGAGGATCAACCGCGGCCACGACTTCGAGTGCGCGCGAAGGGCGGTGGAAATGACTGCGGAAAGGGGACTCGACACGGGGGCGCACTTCATCCTCGGGCTTCCGGGCGAGACCAGGGAAATGCTTCTGGACCAGTGCGATGCCATCTCATCGCTGCCGCTCCGTTCCGTCAAGTTCCACCAACTTCAGATCGTCAAAGGCACGGCGATGGAAAAGGAATATGCCGCCGATCCGTCGGCGTTCTACCGGCCTGGGCTTGATGAATATCTCGACTTCGTGATCGACATCCTCGAACGTTTGAGACCCGACCTCTACATCGAGCGGGTGGCCGGAGAAGTGCCGCCAAGGTTCGTGAACGACACTCCTTGGGGGCTTGTCCGCAACTTTGAGATCCTCCGCATGCTGGACAGGCGCATGGAGGAGCGCGGCGCGCGGCAGGGCCGGCTGTTTTCGCAATAAGTAGGCATTAAAATAATGATCACTAAGGCCCGCCGGCGACGGAGGAATATTCATTGTCGATGAAGGAATATGTCCCCTTGCGGCGATGAGAGATATTCATGGATGATGAAGGAATATGTCCCCTTGCGGCGATGAAAGATATTCATGGATGATGAAAGAATATGTCCCCTTGGGACGGTGAAAGATATTCATTGGGATGAAAGAATATTTCCCCTTATGACGATGAGAGAGATTCCTTCGGCGGGCGAAGGGAAGCGGGCTACTTACGGGCTACTTATTTTTTAACGCTTACTAACAGCAACTATTGCGTGAAAATTCTTATATTTGTCAAATTTATTTGATTACAATGGCGAAGTTTGTAAACCGAGAGATTCCTGAAGGCCTCACCTTCGATGATGTTTTACTGGTTCCGGCACATTCCGATGTACTTCCACGTGACGTTGATGTCACAACAAATTTCACGACAGACATTAGGCTCCACACTCCGATCGTGTCCGCGGCGATGGACACCGTCACGGAGGCCGATCTTGCCATCGCTATGGCAAGGGCTGGCGGTATCGGCGTGATCCACAAGAACATGCTGATCGAGAAGCAGTGCGAGCAGGTCAGGCATGTGAAAAGGGCGGAGAACGGCATGATCTATGACCCTGTCACCATCAGCCCGGACGCGACTGTCGGCAATGCGCTGGCCATGATGAAGAAGCATCACATCGGCGGCATTCCGGTTGTTGACGGCAACGGCTTCCTTATCGGCATCGTCACGAACCGTGACCTCAGATTCCAGGAGGACATGCAGCTGCCTATCTCCCAGGTGATGACACGGGAGAATCTCGTGACCGCGCCTAAGGGCATAACCTTGGCGGAGGCCACGAGGATCCTTCAGCACAGCAAGGTCGAGAAACTTCCTGTTGTGGACGGCGACGGCAAGCTTGTCGGGCTGATCACCTACAAGGATCTGATGAAGATCAAGGACAACCCTATCGCGTCAAAGGACAGCAAGGGCCGTCTCCTGGTGGCAGCTGCCGCCGGCATCAAGTCCGACACGATCGAGAGAATCGGCATGCTCATTGACGCGGGTGCGGACGCTGTTGTCCTGGACACCGCTCACGGCCATTCCGAGGGCGTTCTGCAGATGATCCGCAAGGCCTGCGACGCCTACAAGGATTTCCAGATCATCGCCGGCAATGTCGCCACAGGAGCCGGCGCCAAGGCTCTTGCCGAAGCCGGAGTCAAGGCTGTCAAAGTCGGTATCGGCCCCGGCTCGATCTGCACGACCAGAATCATCGCCGGCATCGGCGTCCCTCAGCTGACGGCTGTCATGGAGGCCTCCTATGCCCTTAAGGGTACGGGAGTTCCTGTCATAGCCGACGGCGGCATAAGATATTCGGGAGACATCGTGAAGGCCCTTGCCGCAGGCGCCGGCACCATCATGGCAGGCTCCCTGCTTGCCGGAACGGAGGAGTCTCCGGGAGAGACCATCATCATGAACGGAAGGCGCTTCAAGTCCTATCGCGGCATGGGATCGCTTGAGGCTATGGAGCAGGGTTCCAAGGACAGGTATTTCCAGGACATGGAGGCAGACATCAAGAAGCTCGTTCCGGAAGGAATCGTGGCTCAGGTGCCTTACAAGGGAACCGTCTCCGAGGTCGTGTACCAACTTGTCGGCGGACTCCGCGCCGGTATGGGGTACTGCGGCGCCCACACGATCGCCGATCTGCGTGACGCCCAGTTTGTGCGCATCACCAACGCGGGATTCCTTGAGAGCCATCCGCACGATGTGACCATCACGAAGGAAGCCCCTAATTATTCAAGATAATCGTCAGATAGCCAGATGTTTCCAAAAAGGTTGCAAATAGTCCTGCTGGGTGTGCTGCTGGCTCTCCTGCCTTCATGCAAGGCCATCTCCTCGCTTATTCACGACGGGGAGGTGGTCGCGAAGCTTGGGGATCACAAGCTGTACCGCTCGGAACTTGATGATGTGATACCAAAGGGCACGTCGCCGGAGGACAGTGTCAATCTGGCCAACCTCTACATCAATTCATGGGTCAGGGACAAGGCCTTCATGGACATCGCGCAGCAACGTCTGTCCAAGGAGGAGAAGGATGTCTCGAAAGAGCTTGAGGCCTACCGCCAGTCGCTTCTCCGCTATCGTTACGAGCAGCGCTACGTCAATGAGAGGCTTGACACGACCGTCTCCGAGAAGCAGATAACGGACTATTACGACTCTCATAAGGAAACCTTCAAACTTGAGCGTCCGATTCTCAAGGCCCGTTTCCTGAACATTGACAAGGATTCTCCTAATCTGGCCAAGATCAAGAAGTTGATGTCTTCGGACAAGGTCGAGGACGTGGTCGCGGCGGACAGCGTGGCGTTCAACTCCGCCCGCCGCTACCACGACTATTCCGGGGAATGGATCGATGCGATCAAGCTGGCGGCGGAATTCGGAGTGGACTATGTACAGATGCTTTCCCAGCGTTCCGGACAGTTCATCCAGATCCCGGACGGGGAGGACAAAGTCTCTGTGGCTTTTATAGTTGACTATGTCAAGGCCGGCGAGATCGCTCCGGTCGAGTACTGCGAGGACAGGATCAGGGACATCATCATAAGTGGAAGAAAACACGAGCTCCTTACCGGTTTGGAACGGGACTTGATAGAAGATGCCAAGCTTAGGGAGAATTTTGTAATATATTAGAGATGATAAAGAAAGTAGCAATCACCATCTTCGCCCTCGCGTCAGTTTGCGCGATGGCTTCGGCTCAGAAATACAAGTACGTTGACAAGACGATCGCGGTTGTCGGCAACGAGGCTGTCTTGATCTCGGACATCGAGGGTGCCGTAAAGGACAGAAGCGCCCAGGGACTGTCCTCCGACAGGAATGTCCGCTGCGAGGTGCTGGAGTCCATCCTTGAATCCAAGATATTCCTGATGCAGGCAAGGATCGACTCTCTGACGGTCAATCAGGACATGGTCGAGGGAAGTCTTTCCCAGCAGGCTGACAGAATGCTGACCTACCTTGGAGGGGAAGATAAGGTTGAGGAATATTTCGGGAAGCCTCTCTACCGCCTCCGCCAGGAATGGCGCAAGCAGTACGAGGACATGAGCCTCACCCAGCAGGCGCAGCAGGAAATCATGAGGAAGATTCCGGAGATGACCCCTTACGATGTCAAGGAATATCTTGACACGGTCGACGCGAAGAACCTTCCGATTGTCCCGATCAAGTACCAGCTCAGCCAGATCTGCATCTATCCTGACCGTGAGGCGGCCAACATGGCTGTGCGCGAGAAGCTTCTGGATCTGCGCGAGAGGATCATCAACGGAGAGAAATTCTCCACTTTGGCACGAATATATTCGGAGGACCCTGGCAGCGCCCGTAAGGGAGGTGAGCTTGGAATGGCCTCAAAGTCAATCTTCTGGCCAGTGTTCTCTGATGCGGCGATGGCTCTCAAGCCGGGTGTCATCTCGCAGATTGTCGAGACGCCGGACGGCTTCCACATCATAGAGGTCATCGAGAAGAAGGGGGACATGTTCAATGCCCGCCACATCCTGATGAAGCCTAAGTACACCGACGAGGACAGGGAAAAGGCGTTCAAGACGCTGGACAGCCTTCGTACCGAGATCAACAACAACGCTGTCACATTCCAGATGGCGGCCAACTTCTACTCACAGGATCCGGCCACCAAGACTAACGGCGGACAGATGTCGGATCCGAACACCGGCTCGGCCTATTTCGAGATTGACCAGCTTAAGCCTGAGGACTACATGGCCATCAAGGATCTGAAGGAGGGCGAGATCTCGGAACCTGTTGAGTCTACGGACAATGACGGTCGCCAGGATCAGGTCAAGGACTATGTGGTCGGCAAGACCATCTACAAGATTATCAAGGTTGACCGTATCATCCCTGCCCACACAGCGTCCTTCGACGAGGATTTCAGCCAGATCCAGGAACAGGTGCGCCTTGACAAGCAGATGAGGGCGATCGACGACTTCCTCGCCGAGAAGATCAAGGAGACTCACATCATCATCGATCCGATGTTCAGGGACTGTGAGTTCCGCCGCTCCGGCTGGGCATCAAAGTTCGCGGAAGACTGATGCTCCCGAGACGCCTGGCATATTCATTACTCCTTTTGCTGCTCACGTTCAGCCTTTCCGCCCAGACCACGGAGCGGAAGGACAGTCTTGTGAGGCTGCTCGGCTGTGATGAGTTGCAGCAGGTTGATGAATATGGTGTCCAGTACCGCAAGGCCTTGGGTCACGCGCGTTTTGAGCACAACTCGACCCTGCTGGTCTGTGACACCGCCTTGTGGAACGTCAACACGAATGTGATCAACGCCTTCGGCAATGTCCAGATCATCCAGAACAGCACGGTGCTCAGCAGCGAGAGTCTGGATTACCTGATCGACCAGAACCTCGCGCAGTTCCGAGGCTCTTTGGTGCAGCTTCGGGACAAGGACGGCAACACGCTCAGGACAAGGGATCTGGACTACAACACGAAGGACAGTGTCGCGGTTTTCCGTGGCGGAGGAGCCTTGCGTGACAAGGACGGCCAGGTCATCGAGAGTGTCGAAGGGTCTTATTTCTCCAAGCTCAGCACGTTCACGTTCACGAACAATGTCAACATGTACACGGACTCGATGTTCGTGAAGACGGATTTTCTCAGCTACGACACCGAAGCCAACCGTGCCACGTTCGGCACCGGCACCAATGCCTGGAAGGACGACAACATGCTTTCCTCAAAGGCCGGTCTCTATGAGAGGGACTTAGAGAAATTCACCTTCACCACCGACGTTCATCTTTTGACCGAGGGTCAGGAGGCCTGGGCCGACACGCTGGTCTACTACCGCGCCCGTAATGAAGTGGAGATGTTCGGTCATGCCGAGTTGTTGGACACGAGCCGCAATGTGGCCGCTGTCGCAGGCTACATGCAGTACATCGATTCCTTATCCTATGTCAAGATGACCAGGGATCCGGCCGTCATCATGATCAGCGAGCAGGACGGAAAGAAGGACACCGTCTATGTCGGAGCTGACACATTGATCCTTCGTTCGATACCGAAATGCGATGTGGATTCTGTCGAGTTTGTCAGGTCAGAGGCCCGATTGAAGGAGTTGAGTGTTGATCCTATCACGGAGTACCGTCGCAAGGCTGCCGAGGCTGCCAAAGCCGCTGCCGAGGAGGCCCGGAAGAAGATGGAGGAGGAAGACCCGAACGCGAGGGGATCCTTTGACAAGGGAGCCGCCGCGCTGACCGAAAGCAGAAAACCGATCCTTCCCGCCCCGTGGGATGATGATGTCATTGAATATGAACCGCCTCGCTGGTGCTGGACACCGCCGGCCACGGAGTCATATTCTTTGCCGGTCGCCGGGCTTGTCAAAACTCCCGCCCGCCCGCTCGCTCAGAACCCCGACACTTTGAAGTCGGCAAGTCTCAAGCCTCAGTCCGACACCCTTCGCACCCGGTCCAATACCCTTCGCACCCCGGCAGACACCCTTCGCGCCTCTGCCGACACCCTGAGACCTCAGTTGGACACAACGGCGTTCCAAGCTGACAGTCTTGGCTTCCCAAAAGATTCGCTGGCCATGGCGGACTCCCTTTCCATTGCCGCGAAAGACTCGCTTGACCTGACTCCGAAAGACTCCACAAAGATCAATTTCATCTACGGAATCAATAACGTCAAGGTCTTCAGAACCGACATGCAGGTCGCGTGTGACTCTCTGGCCTACACTGACCTTGACTCGTTGATACGTCTCTACAGGAAACCGTATGTCTGGAATGAAACCAAGAGGCAGTACACGGCGGACAGCATAACAGTGATTGTCAAGAACCAGTCCATCGAGCGCGCGAGCCTGATGTCAAACGCCTTCATCATCGTCCAGGAGGACTCCCTCTCGTTCGATCAGATCAGGGCGACGGAAATGATGGCCTATTTCGACAGCACTGGAACACTCCGGCGTTTCGACGCGATGGGCGGGGCGTCCGGTGTCTTCTTCATAGAGGAGAACAATTCGCTTGCGACGGTCAACAAGTTCGAGTCGAAGATGATGACGGCCATTTTGAAGGAAGGGAACATTCAGGATCTCAACTATTTCGACGCTGTCAAGAGCGATGCCTATCCTGTCGTCCAGCTAAAGAAGGACGAGAGGATTCTTAAGGGTTTCGACTGGCAGCCTGAAAAGCGTCCCAAAGGTCCGGAGGACATCACCGAGTACAAGCCGCGAGAGTCTCAAAGGTCTGTCTACGAGCAGATTCCACGTGCGAAATTCGCCGAGACCGACATTTATTTCCCTGGCTATATGAGCAGCGTCTATAAGATGCTTGCGACCCAGGATTCTCTGAAGCGCGTCCGTAAGGCGGAGAGGAAGCGGCTGGAGGAGTTGCGTAAGGCTGAGGAGGCTCGTGTGGCGGATAGTCTGCGGGTGGCAGCCGACAGTCTTGCGCTCCGGGACAGCCTTGCCAGAAAGGACAGCCTCGCGTTGAGGGATTCCTTGGCCGCGCGTAAGGACAGCATAGCGTTGAAAGACACCCTTGCGGTTTCCGCGGACAGTGCGTCTGTAAAGAATCCGTTGGATCCGGCAGCGTCGAGGAAGGCCGCGAAAGAGGAAAGCCGCAGGAAGCGTGCGGAGGCGCGTGAGGCAAGATGGGCCGAGCTTGACGCCCGTGATGAGGCCAAGGCCAAAGTCAAGGAAGAGAAAGCCTTGAAAAGGAAACGTAAGAAGACCCTCAAGACGCTGAAAGCAATGGAGAAGCGGCGTGCCAAGGAAGATCGGATGCTGGAACGCTATCGTCTCCGCTTCGAGAAGCAGAAAGCCAGAAAAGAAGCCCGGGCCGCCAAACGCTCCGCCCGCTGATGCCCCGCTCAGGCTCTGCAACCGAGGTTGTGTGCAGGCCGGGGTATTGGTTGTGATAAATCCAAGGCGCGAGCGTATCGGCTGAGGGACAAAAAAGAGGGTGACATTGGTCACCCTCTCCTTTATCTTTTTGATGTGTAATTTCTAGAGCAGCTTCTTGCGGAGCGCGTCGATCATGTCCACGGTCATGGTCTCCAGATCATAGGACGGTGTCCATCCCCACTCCTCGCGGGCGCAGGAGTCATCCATCTTGTCCGGCCATGAGTCGGCGATCGCCTGACGGACTGGATCGACCTCATAGCGCATCCTGAATCCAGGGATGTGTTCCTCGATCTTCTTGCGCAGGATCTCAGGATCGAAGCTCATTGACGCTATGTTGAATGAGTTGCGGTGTTTCAGCTTGGACGGGTCCGCGTTCATGATGTCCACGGCGGCCTTCAGGGCGTCAGGCATGTACATCATGTCCATGAATGTCCCGGCGGCGATAGGGCAGACAAACTCCTCTCCCTTCACGGCGGCGTAGTAGATCTCCACGGCGTAGTCGGTCGTACCTCCCCCAGGCAGAGTGACATTGGAGATCAATCCCGGGAACCTCACCGAACGGGTGTCCACGCCATACTTCGTGTGGTAGTAGTCGCTGAGCAGCTCGGTGGCCACCTTGGTCACGCCGTACATTGAGCGCGGCCTCTGGATCGTGTCCTGAGGCGTGTCCTGGTGCGGGGTCTCCGGACCGAACGAGCCGATGGACGACGGAGTGAACACGGCGACATTGTTCTCGCGGGCGATCTCAAGAATATTCATGAGACCGTCAATCTGGATGTGCCATGCCAGTTGCGGCTTCTTCTCCGCCACGGCGGAGAGCAGGGCTGCCAGATTGTAGATCGTGTCGATGTTGTACTTCTTCACGATTCCGAGAAGCTGCTCGCCGTTGCATACATCCGCCTCGGCGGCAGGGCCGCTTTCGAGCAGAATACCCTTAGGCTCAGCGCCTTTAATGTAACCGGCAACAACGTTGCCCTCAGGACACATCTTCCTGATTTTCATTGTCAGCTCGGAGCCTATCTGGCCGGTCGAGCCTATCACAAGTACGTTTTTCATTGCAGATGGCTTGTTTTATGCTTACTTAGCTTTTGCAAATTTACATTATTTTCCAATAAGTGTTCTTATTAATGCGAAAATATAAACTAATTTCACGAAAATTGATATATTTGTCATGGCGAAAACGAAACGTTTTAAAAAATCATAAGATATGTACGGAAAATTCAAGGATCATCTGACAGCGGAACTCGCCTCCATCAAGGAAGCCGGGCTCTACAAGAACGAGAGGAACATCGCTTCTGCCCAGTCTGCGGAGATCACTCTCCAGGACGGCAGCAAAGCCCTTAACTTCTGTGCCAACAACTATCTGGGACTGGCTGATTCTCCAAGGCTCATCGAGGCCGCCAAGAAGGCAATGGACGAAAGAGGCTTCGGAATGTCCTCAGTACGTTTCATCTGCGGAACCCAGGATCTCCACAAGGAGCTGGAGGCGGCGATTTCCAATTTCTTCCACACCGAGGACACCATCCTCTACGCCTCGTGCTTCGATGCCAACGGCGGTGTGTTCGAGCCTCTTCTCACGGCAGAGGACGCGATCATCTCCGACTCTCTGAACCACGCTTCGATCATCGACGGCGTGCGTCTGTGCAAGGCTGTCCGCTACCGCTACGCCAACGCGGACATGGCCGACCTTGAGCGCTGCCTCCAGGAGGCCCAGGCCCAGAGGTTCCGCATCATCTGCACGGACGGAGTCTTCTCGATGGACGGCAACGTGGCTCCGATGGACAGGATCTGCGAGCTGGCCGAGAAATATGACGCGCTCGTGATGGTTGACGAAAGCCACTCCGCCGGAGTTGTCGGCAAGACCGGCCACGGAGTCGCCGAGCAGTATGACTGCTATGGCCGCATTGACATATTCACAGGCACCCTCGGCAAGGCGTTCGGTGGCACCGTCGGCGGATTCACCACAGGCCGCAAGGAGATCATCGATATGCTCCGCCAGCGCTCCCGCCCTTACCTCTTCTCCAACTCACTGCCGCCGATGATCGTCGCCGCCGGCATCGAGATGTTCAGGATGCTGGGAGAAAGCAACGAGCTTCACGACCGCCAGCAGGAGAATGTGACCTACTTCCGCGAGAAGATGCTGGCCGCCGGCTTCGACATCAAGCCTACGCAGAGCGCGATCTGTGCGGTGATGCTCTACGACGCGCCGCTTTCCCAAAAATTCGCCGCCAAGATGGCGGAGGAAGGAATATTCGTGACCGGCTTCTACTATCCGGTGGTTCCGAAGGGTCAGGCCCGCATCCGCGTCCAGCTCTCAGCCGCCCACAAGCGCGAGCACCTCGACAAAGCCATCGCCGCCTTCATCAAGGTCGGCAAGGAGCTGGGAGTCATCAAATAGACTTTTTTGAACATTCATGAGTTCCGGTCGCCAAGCCTGTCGAAGCGTCCGGAACTTTTGATGAATAGGAATATGCCAAATCTGAGATTCTGGATGGACAACGCCCGGAAGATAGCCCTTCCCCAGAGCGCCATCCCATGCCTGACAGCTATAATCCTCTCGATCGGCCAGGACGGATTCTTCTGGCCTCTCGCGATACCGGTTTTCCTCGGAGTCTGCGCCGCGCACCTGGGGATGAACCTCGCCGACGACTATTTCGACTACCTCAAAGGACTCCCTTCGGGAGAGATCCGCTCGTCCCTTGTGGCCGAAGGCTCGGTCCGCGCCCGGATGGACAAATGCCAGTACATCCTCTCCGGCGCGGCCACCGAAAAGGATCTCCGCAAGGCCATGATCCTATTCCTTGGCTTCGCGGCCCTGATGGGTCTGGCCGTTGTCATATTCCAGATGCTCACTAACGGCCCGACCTCCGCGCTTGCTGTCGCCGCCTACGCTTTCGCCGGACTGTTCATCGGCCTCCAGTATTCCGGAGCGCCCATGCGCCTTGGCTATCACGGCCTTGGCGAGCTGGTCATAGGCGTGGTTTTCGGGCCTCTGAACATGATGGGGACGGCTGCTGCGGTGACAGGAGCGGCCTTCCGCCCGGACATGTTCATCCTGAGCATCGGCATCGGGTGCCTTGTGACGAACATCGTCTTTGTCCATTCTGTGATGGAGGCTGCTGCCGACAAGCGGCTCGGGAAGCGCACTTTCGCCCACCTTCTCGGAGGCAAGACCTCGCAGATCACCGCCCTGGCCGTGTTCACGCTGGTGCCGTTCATCTGCCTGATTTGCAACGTCTTCCTCTACGGCTGGAGCCACTGGTACCTGCTGACCCTCGTCTCCCTGCCGCTGTCCGTCTGTTTCCTCAGCTCCACCTGGCGCTTCATCAACAACATGCCCTGCGACGACACTCCCCGCTGGTGGATGGGGCCGATGGGAAATTGGAATGAATATGTCAAGGCAGGCGTTGACTGGTTCCTCTTCCGTTGGCTGATGGCCCGCAACATTAACACATTCTTCTGCCTGGTGGTCATCATTGTGTTCATAATCAATTCTATTGTAAAATAACAACCCGCCTTCCGCGCGGCAACTATCTTCTAATATGATCAAGCAATACGCCTACCTCGCCTGGTGGTTCGTCCGCGCCCGCTTCTTCGGACGCCGCGCCCCGCTCCAGACCGTCCTGTTCATAACCGACAAATGCAACCTCCGCTGCAAGCACTGCTCCGTCTATGGCAGCGCCGGCAACCGTCAGAGGAAGTTCGAAGACATTGTGGAGTCTCTTAGACGCTCCTACGCAGCCGGTTCCCGTTTCGTCGATCTGGAAGGCGGTGAGCCGACCCTCTGGAAGGAGGACGGCAAGACCATCAACGACATCATAGACGCGGCTGTCCGGATCGGTTTTTTCTCCGTGACAGTCACCACGAACGCCCAGCAGGACTTCTCCTGGATCCACCCCCACTCGATCTGGGTCTCCCTTGACGGCATCGGCAGGTACCACGAGGCGATCCGAGGCGAGGGCACCTTCCCGAGGCTGGAGGAAAACATCCGGAAGTGCGGCCACAAGCACTTGAGTGTGAATATGGTAGTGAACTCCCTGAACTGGGAGTCCCTGGATGAGGTAATGGAATATGTCCGTGCCAACGACGCGATCGAGCAGGTCTCCATCAACTTCCACACCCCCTTCCCCGGCACCGAGTACCTGATGCTCCCTCCGGCAAAGAAAGCCGAGCTGATCGACAAGGTGCTGTCCTACAAGAAGAAAGGCTATCCGATAATGAATTCCGCTTCCGGCCTAAGGAAGATGAAGCGCAACACCCTTGGCCAGATAAGGTTAGGAAAAGAATGCTTCGTCTCGAACTTCATCTACCCCGACGGCTCCGAAGGCCTCTGCACCGGCTACGGCACCTCTCAGTGCCGCGACTGCGGCTTCTGCATGGCCGGCGAGATGTCCTCCGTCTTCCACTTCTGCCCCGACACCCTCCTTGCCGGCTTCAAGCTAAGAATGTAGCCCTGCCAAGAGGAATTCCCTCCGCTCATAGCACCCTCCACCCCCAAACTCTGCCCCCTCGGGCAACAGTATAGCCCCAAACCGTCGCCCAAGAGTGCCGCGCCGTACCCTCGGGCGACAGAACAGCCCCGAAACGTTGCCCAAGAGTGCCGCACCGCGCGCTTGGGCAACAGAACAGCTCCGAAACGTCGCCCAAGAGTGCCGCGCCGTACCCTCTGGCGACAGAACAGCCCCAAACCGTCGCCCAGAAGTTCCTGCCGGAGTCGCTGAGCCTCTATCCCGCGCTTTATCGCAGCGGCGGGTACCCCAAAGGCAGTTGCCTTAAGGTGACTTTGGCTCCCGAAGATGGAGGTCGTGAGTGATTAATGATGGTCCAGTGGACCATCATAGCGAGCAGCACGGAGTGGGGAGGATCACCTTAAGGCAACTGCCTTGGGGGTATGGTGCAACAAAATAATTAGTTGAGGCACAACAAATTATTTGTCATGGTACAACAAGTAATTGGTTGAGATTCAACAAACAATAGCTTGTGGAACACAAGCAATCTATTCCGCGTAGAGCGAGATGATGTTGAGGATGACCTGGGAGGCTTTCTCGATGCTCTGGAGAGGGACGAACTCCATCTTGCCGTGGAAGTTCAGGCCACCGGCGAAGATGTTCGGGCAAGGCAGCCCCTTGAAACTCAGGTTAGCACCGTCGGTGCCGCCACGGATAGGTTGGATCTTCGGCTTGATGCCGGCCATCTCCATCGCCTTCACGGCTTTCTCAACCACGTGATAGTGCGGCTCGACCTGCTCGCGCATGTTGTAGTACTGATCCTTGACAGTGGCCACAGCCGTACCCTCGCCGTACTTCACATTGATGAAATCCACGCACTTACGCATGATCTCCTTCTTGCTCTCGAACTCCTTGCGGTCATGGTCACGGATTATGTAGGTGACATCCGCCTCCTCGACCGAACCGCTGAAACCGACAATGTGGAAGAAGCCCTCGTAGCCTTCGGTATATTCAGGCCTCTGCTGAACAGGCAGCAATGCGTTCAACTCAGTGGCGATCAGGATCGCGTTCTTCATCTTGCCCTTCGCGTAGCCCGGATGCACGTTCCTTCCCTGAATGTGGATCTTCGCCGAGGCCGCGTTGAAATTCTCGAACTCCAGCTCACCGATCTCCCCGCCGTCCATCGTGTAGGCATATTCAGCCCCGAACCTCTTGACATCGAATTTAACCACGCCGCGCCCGATCTCCTCGTCAGGCGTGAAACCGATCTTGATCTCACCGTGCCTGAACTCGGGATGCTCCACGATGTACTGCACCGCGTCCATGATCTCGGCCACGCCGGCCTTGTCGTCCGCACCCAGAAGGGTTGTGCCGTCGGTGGTGATGAGCGTCTGCCCCACATAATGAAGCATCTCCGGGAACTCCGAAGGCTTCAGCGCCAGTCCAGGCACACCTTTCAAAGGAATGTCCCCGCCGTCATATTCATTGATGATCTGAGGCTTGATGTCCGCTCCCGAAGCGTCCGGAGCGGTGTCCACGTGGGCGATGAAGCCGATCGCCGGCACTTTCGCCTCGATGTTCGAAGGGATCGTGCCCATCACGTAACCATATTCATCAAGAGTGGCTTCCACTCCGAGAGCCTGCAGCTCGTCGCGCAGCATGCGGAGCAGATTCAGCTCCTTCTCCGCCGATGGCTGGCTCTCTGATTCCTCGTTCGACTGAGTGTCAACGCTGACGTACCTCAGGAACCTGTCTAAAACTTTTTCCATTATTCTTGTTATTTTCTGGTCACCGAGCCTGTCGAGGCCACTTCATAATGGCACTTCGGCGGGCACGGTGGCCGTTTGTTTATTCCTTAGCCCTCAAAGAGGCGATGATGGTGTAGGCGATGATTCCGAGGAACGGGATGATGGCGATGGCCTCGCCGTATTGGGCGTTCCAGCCGGTCAGGAACCAATCCACGTTGAAGAACTTGAGCAGAGCGCTCACGACTCCCATCAGCGCGCCGCCGGCGATGAAACCGGAAGCGATCAGCGTACCCTTGTTCAGACGTATCTCATTAAGCGCCTTGTCCTTCGAGCGGGTGCTGACGAACCAGGAGATCGCTCCGCCTATCAGAAGAGGCAGGTTCAGGTCGATCGGAATGAACATACCCAGAGCGAACGCCAGGGCAGGGACCTTGAGGAAGGTCAGCACTATGGCCAGCACGGCTCCGATCCCGTAGAGCAGCCACGGAGCGCCGCCGCCGTTCATCATAGGCTGGATCACAGCCGCCATCGCGTTGGCCTGAGGAGCCACGAGCGCCTGGTCACCGACGAAACCGTAGGTCTTGTTCAGTACCAGCATCACGCCGCAGACCGTCGCCGCGGCCACAGCCACGCCCACAAACTTCCAGCCTTCCTGCTTTCTCGGAGTGCTGCCGATCCAGTAGCCGATCTTAAGGTCGGTGATGAAGGAGCCGGCCACCGAAAGCGCCGTGCAGACGACACCGCCGATGATCAGGGCCGCGGCCATGCCGGCGTTGCCCTTAAGACCCACACCAACAAGGATAAGCGCCGCGATGATCAGCGTCATCAACGTCATGCCGCTCACCGGGTTCGTGCCGACGATGGCGATGGCGTTGGCCGCCACCGTGGTGAACAGGAACGCGATCACCGCCACGATCAGCAGCCCCACAACCGCCTGCCAGACATTGTTCACGACCCCGCCGAAAGCGAAGAAGGCGAACACCGCCAGAAGCGTCAGCACGATGCCGAACACGATGGTTTTCATAGGAATATCCTCCTGCGTTCTCTCGGCCTTCCCGGCATTGCCACCCTTCTTGGAGAACTCACCGACAGCCAGACCGACAGCCGACTTGATCACACCGAACGACTTGATGATGCCGATGATGCCGGCGGTGGCGATGCCGCCGATGCCGATGTGGCGCGCGTAATCTTTGAATATCTGGTCAGGACTCATCTCCCCGATTGTCATTGTCACACCGGTCCCCATCAGGTCGATCACCTGGCCGCCCCAGATGAGGTTCATCAGCGGAATGATCACCAGCCACACCAGGAAACTGCCGCAGCAGATGATGAAGGCATATTTCAGACCGACGATGTAGCCAAGACCCAGCACAGCCGCCCCGGTGTTCAGCTTCAGAACGACCTTGGCCTTGTCGGCGATTGTCTGTCCGATGCCGGCAACCGTTGTGCTCACGGTGTCCGCCCAGGCTCCGAAAGTGCTGACGATGAAGTCATAAAGACCACCGATGAAACCGCTGACAAGAAGCGTTCCCGCACCCTTGCCGCCGCCTTCGCCGCTAACGAGGATCTGTGTGGTGGCCGTCGCCTCCGGGAAAGGATACTTCCCGTGCATCTCCTTCACGAAATATTTCCGGAAAGGAATGAGGAATAATATTCCTAAGACACCGCCAAGCAGCGAGGAAAGGAACATCTGCATGAAACTGACATCCACTCCGAGGATGTAGATGGCAGGGAGTGTGAATATGGCGCCCGCCACCACGGCCCCTGAGCAGCCTCCGATGGACTGGATGATGACGTTCTGCCCCAGACCTTCCTTTTTTCCGAGCGCGCTGGTCAGACCCACGGCGATGATCGCGATAGGGATCGCGGCCTCGAACACCTGCCCCACGCGAAGACCCAGATAGGCCGCCGCCGCGGAGAAGATGACCACCATCAGCAGACCGAGCGTCACTGAATATGGCGTCACTTCCGCCCATTTCCTTTCCGCCCCCAGGAGCGGCTTGTACTCCTCACCCGGCGCCAGCTCCCTTTGAGCGTTCTCCGGCAATGAATTTCTTGTTTCTTCCATCGATCGTTATTTTGTTATTGTTTCTTTCTTATGTGGCCCGTCGCCGGGTCTTTCCATCGGCTGCCGGGCTTTCCTTTGGCCGCCGGGTCGCCGCTGAGCTTGTCGAAGCGCCGGTGTCTTCCTGGTCGAAGCACCCGCCCAGGCCCTGCGGCAAACAAAGGTACTATTTAAAGGTGAGAATTCCACCCCGCTGAAAAATATTCCTGAAAAAAGTCAAAAAAAATTTGGTAGTAAAGAAAAAGTGCGTATCTTTGCAGCCCGTTTCGGAAGAAGCGGTACAAAACAAAGTTCATTGACAATACTGAGAGATTACAACGAGGTAAGTGTAAAAGAATAGATTAGCCGATATATAGCGATATATGAAGGTTGATGCAATTTCACAACAACGAAAGATTCACAGAGAAAGAGAAGTCAGAGCGCACGGAGGATGCCTTGGCTTCGGCAGGCGAAGAAGGACGCGGTAAGCTGCGAAAATGTCCGGGGATTTGCAAACGGGAGTTGATCCGGACGTGTCCGAATGGGGCAACCCGCACGGCTGAAGGCCGTGCACCGGCGCGAGCCGGGGCGAACCCGGGGAACTGAAACATCTTAGTACCCGGAGGAGAAGAAAGAAACAGTCGATTCCCCTAGTAGTGGCGATCGAAGAGGGAGGAGCCTAAACCGCCGCGTTCGAGGACGCGGCGGGG
>CDYK01014228.1_pt1 | contig 18391 bp, 16 predicted proteins | sample 554841 | NCBI WGS metagenome assembly CDYK01 (sample SAMEA3182102, study PRJEB8094) | gut metagenome | biome: human; feature: gut; material: Stool; isolation source: human stools | place: Canada | collected 2013-02-18
TTGAAAGCAAAGGTCTGTGAGCTATGCGGTACGACCGAGAGCGATTGTTACGAAGTTCACCATGTCAACAAGCTCAAAAACCTTAAGGGCAAGCAGGCATGGGAGGTTGCAATGATTGCAAAACGGCGTAAAACGCTGGTTGTGTGCAAAAAATGCCATGTTGCAATCCACAACCAGTGAGTAACTGCTGACCGAACGATAACAGAGCCGGATACATTGAGAGATGTAAGTCCGGTTCCCGGAGAGGGTGGTGCGAACCTACCATAGTAATATGGCAAGGCGGTGCCTCCCTACTCCACCTGTTCATACTTGGCGATTTGCTGGGGCAGCTCCTTGATGATCTGATCCTCCAGGGCGTACCGCTGGCTAAGGTGGTTGGCTTTCAGGAGCCGGAGCCGCTGCACATCAATGTCCAGGTCCATCTTCTCCTTGATATGGGGATTTCCGGTGCAGAGTGCCTTGATTTCCGCGTATGACAGGGCGGTTTCATCTATATCCTCGCAGGCCCGGACCGGGGATTTGCTGGTCATGATCTGCCCGATGAACTTCTGCTTGCCCTCCACCAGCTGATAGAGGTAGCTGTCAAAGGTGTTCTCGGTAACATAGGTATAGATGTCCACCTCATTGTTCTCGTTGCCCTGCCGGATGATCCGGCCCTCCCGTTGCTGAAGGTCGCTGGGGCGCCAGGGACAGTCCAGATGGTGGAGCGCCACGAGTTTCTTCTGGACATTGGTGCCCGCGCCCATCTTCTGGGTGGAGCCGATCAGCACCCGGACCTGCCCGGAGCGCACCTTGCCGAACAACTCCTTTTTCTGTGTCTCCGTGTTGGCGCTGTGGATATAGGCTATTTCTTCGGCTGGTATGCCCCTGGCAATCAGCTTATTCCGCAGGTCATCATAGACATTCTGAAATTCCGCCATCTCGTAGCCGCCCTGCTCGTTTGGGACCATTTCAATAGGCCGGTTCTTGCCAGGGGTGGAGAGGTCGCAGAATACCATCTGCGCGGAACGTTGGTCCGCTGTGCGCTGCCATATATCAAACACATCCCCAGCACAGGCGTTGATCTTGCTGGTGTCGCTGTCCGGGAGCAAGGGGTTGAGGAGCCGTTGGTCCAGGGCCAGCTTGCGCCCGTCGTTGGTGATAAGCAGCATATTGTCCTCGGTGCTGTCCACCATCCTATTGCGGACCTTCTCCGCCCGCTCTCCCAGCGCCGCCACCATCTCCTCTTGCTGTTCCGAGGGTTTCAGGACGATGTTGTGGTAGTTGGCCTTGGGGACGGGGAGGTTGAGCATATCCGCTGTCTGGATGTCCGCCACTTCCTTAAACATGGACATGAGTTCCGGGAGGTTATAGAACCGGGAGAACCGGGTCTTGGCCCGGTAGCCGGTGCCCTCCGGGGCCAGCTCGATGGCGGTGACAGTCTCGCCAAAGGTAGATGCCCAGGCGTCAAAATTGAGCAGGCCGTGTTCTTCCAGGACGTGGTACTGCAAATACTTCTGCATGGTATACATCTCCACCATGGTGTTGGAGATGGGGGTGCCTGTGGCGAACACAACGCCCCGGCCCCCGGTCAGCTCGTCCAGATAGCGGCATTTCATATAGAGGTCGCTGGACTTCTGGGCCTCCGTCTGGCTGATGCCGCCCACATTCCGCATTTTGGAAAAGGCGGCGAGGTTTTTGTAGTAGTGGGCTTCATCGACAAAGAGGCGGTCAATGCCCAGTTCTTCAAATGTGACCACATCATCCTTACGGCTCTGGTCGTTCAACTTTGCTAACTTGGCGTCAATGGACTTTTTTGTGCGCTCCATCTGCTTGATGGAGAAGCGTTCCCCGTGGTTGGCTTTCAGTTCCGCGATGCCGTTCAGGACCTCACTCCGCTGCTGTTCCAGGAGATACCGCTGGCGCTCCACACTCACCGGGATTTTCTCAAACTGGCTGTGTCCGATAATGATGGCATCATAGTCGCCGGTGGCGATCCTGCCGCAGAACCGCTTGCGGTTCTTGGTTTCAAAGTCCTTCCTGGTCGCCACCAGAATATTGGCAGAGGGGTAGAGCTGCAAATACTCCGACGCCCACTGCTCCGTCAGGTGGTTGGGCACCACGAACAGGCTTTTTTGGCACAGCCCCAGCCGCTTGCTCTCCTGGGCGGCAGCTACCATTTCAAATGTTTTCCCTGCTCCCACCACATGGGCCAGCAGGGTGTTCCCTCCGTAGAGGATGTGGGCGATGGCGTTCACCTGATGGGGCCGCAGGGTGATCTCCGGGTTGATGCCTACAAATTTCAGATGACTTCCATCGTACTCACGGGGCCGTATGCTGTTGAATTTGTCGTTGTAGAGCCGCGTCAGCCGCTCCCTCCGGGCCGGGTCTTTCCATATCCAGTCCTGGAACGCTTGCTTGATAAGCTGCTGCTTGCCCTGGGCGATAGCCGTTTCCTTCTTGTTCAGGATGGGAACGCGGTTGCCGTGTTCGTCCTCCACATAGTCAAAAATACGCAAATCCCGGAGATTCAGGGTTTCCTCAATGATTTTGTAGCCATTGACACGGGTGGTGCCGTAGGTGTTCTCCGCCTTGACATTGCCCCTGTCGGCAAATTTACTTTCGATATTCCATGCGCCGGTGTGCTGGGAGTAATGGCTGCGTATCATCCGCTGACTGCGGGGGGAAGTCCCGAACAGTTCATAGATAAATTGGTCAATGACCTCTGTGGGCAGCCAGGTGGCCCCCAGCCGGACGGCGATCTCGCTGGCGGTCAGGTCCACCGGCTGCACCCGTTCCAAAGCCTGGACATGGGCGGTGTAGTCCTCCGGGTACAGTTCGGCGCTTCGTTTTGCCCATTCCAGCTTCTCCCGCACATTCCCGGAGAGGTATTCGTCCGCAGTGAGGTACTTTTCCTCGGAGCCACCGCCATACCCGTGCATGGGGTTCAGGAAAATCACGCCGGTCAGGTCGGCGTAGACCTCCTGCTCGGTCTTGCCGGTCAGCTCCGCCATATAGTCCATGTCCACCTTTGCCTTTTCAGCCAGTGACACGGCCAGGGCCTCGGACGCGGTATCTACATGGGTGATCGTGATCCTCTGCTTGATGGTGCGCTTGATAAACATATCCGCCTTGCGGACATAGTTGCGCTCATCGTCCAGCACCTCCAGGGAGGTCAGGAGGAAGTAGGCGCTGTCCATGCTGAACGCGGAGCTGTTGGCGCGGGAGTTGATCCGCCCGTACTTGTCCACAAAGGCGTCGTAAAGAGCGTTTAACTTCCGCTGCTGGGCCTGAATGTCCTGGTCGGGCCAGTCCTCGGTCTGGTACTCAATGAGCGTCCGCACACAGTCCCGTATGCCGATCAGCCCCTTGATGCGGTTGGCCGCTGTCACGGACACCTCTACCGGGTTCATGCGGCTGTTTTCCCGGTAGTACACCTTGCCGTCCACGATGGTATAGCTGAAATTTCGTACCTCCGGGTCCGCGGGGATGGACTTGTCCTCGCCCTCGGTTTCCGGGTCGTCCATGACATACTCGGTGATGGAGCCTTGGATACTCTGAATAGCAACGGCAAGCTGGTCCTCCAGGTCCCGCCCCTCAATGGGCAGGCAGGCGGTTTCCGGCCCATAGGGGCCGCTGATCTCCCGCATTTCGCCCATGACCATCTCCGGGTGGTCAATAAAATACTGGTTCATTTTCAGCCCGTTGGCGTCGGTGTTCAGGTGTACCCAATCCGGTTCCTCGCTGGAGAGGGCGTCCCGCTTCTGCAAAAAGAGGATGTCGCTGGTCACATCCGTTCCCGCGGCGTCCTTGAAAGTGTTGTTGGGCAGGCGGATGGCCCCCAGCAGGTCGGCGCGCTGGGCAAGGTACTTCCGCACAGTGGGGGTGTCCTTGTCCATCGTGCCCTTGCTGGTGACAAAGGCGATGACGCCGCCCGGCCTGACCTTATCCAGCGTCCGGGCAAAGAAGTAGTCATGAATGAGGAAATTGTATCGGTCATACCGCTTGTCGATCACCTTGAAGGAGCCGAAGGGCACATTTCCGATAGCGGCGTCAAAAAAGCTGTCCGGGAGGTCTGTTTTTTCAAACCCCTGGACAGCGATGGACGATTGTTGATAAAGCTGCTGGGCGATGCGGCCTGAGATGCCGTCCAGCTCCACGCCGTAGATTTTGGAGTCCGCCAGGGCCTCCGGGCGCATACCGATAAAGTTGCCGATGCCGCAGGACGGCTCCAGCAGGTTTCCGGTCTGGAAGCCCATGTTCGTGAGGGCCTGATAGATAGATCGGATGACCACGGGCGGAGTATAGAAGGCCGTCAGGGTGGACTCCCTGGCCGCGGCATATTCCTCCTCGGTCAACAGGGCTTTCAGTTCAGCGTACTTGCTGTGGCGCTCGTCAAAGCAGTCTGCCAGCCCACCCCAGCCCACATACTGCGCCAGCACCTCCTGTTCCTCTGGGGTGGCAAGCCGGTCCTCGGCCTCCAGCCTTTTCAGCAGGCGGATGACCCGGACATTGTTGCTGAACCGTTCTCCCGGCGTCCCTATGCCGATGGCGTCATCGGTGATGTGGTACTCATGCCGGTCCGCGTTGGGGACTTCAGGATGGAGGACAAAGGGGGACACCCTGGCCCTGCGCTGGGGCTGGGGTGGGGCCAGGGTTGGCTCTATACCGCCCTGGTCGTGCCCATCCGTTGAGCTTTTCACGCTCTTTCCCGGTCCCGCTGTCTTTTCAGCCGGTCCCATCAGACGCCGAATGGCGGAAATATAAAGTGCTGCTTCGGCCTGCTCAAAGGTATCAAAGCCGCCCGCCGTCGCATACACCGTGTTATCCTGATCGTCATAGCAGTATTGGACATAATACTGGCCGTTGGGGTACTGCCGGATCAGGATGGTTTCGCCCTCCCCATAATACTGGGCGAGGGTTTTTACATGCTTCAACTGGCGGGCGTATTCCTCCGCCTGCCACCGGCTGGTAAATTCTTCACTGACGCCCTCATCATCTACATAAATCTCATCTCGAATGTTGTCCCACACAGCGTAGCCGTTCTCAACTTCGATGGGGGAAAAGCGTTCGTCAGACTGTGGCACACGGGCGGTAGCCTGTTCCACATCGGCCATGACTTGCTGAATAAAGGGGGCGGCATTCCGCTTATCCGGGTTAATGACTTTTCCATCCACAATGCCTCTTTCTGCAAGAGTTCTGCGGATGGCGGCGGGGTCTATCTCCGGGAAAGGGTCATCCTCTGTCTGCTGCACTTCCGTCTGCTTTTTCTGAGTCTGCTGTTTGTTGTACTCCTCCTCCGCAAAGGCCACCATCTCGTCAAAATCCAGGTTGGCGAGAAGTTCATTCAGGTCATGGAAGCCGGCGCATTGGATGGAAGCAGCCTCTGAGCCGTCCACCAGATAGGACAGGCGGAACGATACCAAGTCCACACTGATCTCTACGGTGTGGGCGCTGTCGCTGGTGGAGCTGAACGCCAGGGGGACATGAGAGAGGTCGGAGAAGTCGGCCTCCTGCTCAAAGACCTCCATACAGTAAGCGTTAATGAGCCATTTTGCCCGCCCCAACTGCGCCTGCGCCATGTCAATGACCTGGAAGCCCTGGGGCGGCGGGTCCAGTTCGGCAAGGAAGTCCTGGGGAATGGTCTGGCCCTGGCCGTCCCGGTAGAGGACGATCCGCATGGGCGCGCCAGCATGGTTTTCTTCCTTGATTGCCGCCACAAATTCCTCCGCGCCGGTGTACTCCACGCTTTCGCCCACGCTGCCGTTCGTGCCCAGGAAGTCGATCCGTCCCACGGGCAGCGGGGCGTCCGGCGATTCCCCGGCATCCGGTTCTTCGGCGTCAGCCACGGGTGCCGCGTTCTCCGCCACCTGAAGCAGTCTGTCGTTCAGCGGGTTCTCCGCCAGCAGACGGTCGAATTCCTCACGGGGCAGTTCCTTATTGAAAATAGGAAAGGTCGGGTCATAGAGCCGGACGGTCTGCTCATTATAGGCCAGCAGCTCATACTCCTGCGCCCCCAGGTACACCGTGTCGCCCAGGGTCAAGCGGTATTCCTTTTTTGGAGGGGGCGGCGGATTCAGTTCCTCCTCGGTGGGTTCCAGCGGTATGGCAAGGGGACCGCTCAGATCAGCCAGCACAGCCTCACAGCGTTCCGTCAGGTGGGTCTTGTCCCGGAAGATCGTCTGCATGGCGTTTCGCAGGGTGGGTAGGACAAAGAGATTATCTCCTGACAGAACATAGCACTTCTTTTCCCCTATTCTAAAGGAGTTCGCACACGTTCTGGCAAGTAGGAGTTCCTTGTATGGGTCCGTTTCACCGGTCCGTGTTTTGAAATCCACATAATCATCAATGATGGAGCAAATCTCCGCTGCGATGTCCCAACGGGCCTTCCGCTGCTCTACCTGTGCCCGGTATTTCGGATAATGCTCTTTTTCCGCCCGGTTCAGGTAGCGTCCAGCGGCAATCAGTTCCCCAATACGCTTTTCCACCTTGGCCCAGGTCAGCAGGAATTTCCCGTCAGGGTCGCCGTAGTCGCGGGAGATGGTGATGCCCGTGCTGTCGTGGTCTACCCTAAAGCCGCTGCTGGGGATAGCGTTGGAATAGGAGCCTACGCCGTATTCCGCTTTCAGGAATTTGGCATTTTCCTGTCTGCTTTCCTGCTTCTGATACTGGTCATAGATGCGGAGTTTGGACGGTGAGTACCTTCCGCACAGAACATAGTCAATGGCCTCCTGGGGCAAAATAAAAGCCGAAGCCTTTTCTGCTTCTGCCTGTTCTATGAGAGAGACTTGTTCCGCTTCGCTGGGCAGGGGGCGCTCATCCGGGTCGAGCCACTGGTGCAGCAGGATCATCCCGTAGATGGTGTCGGCAACATGGGGCCACCGAAGGAATTCCTCTTTCTCGCGGGAGAGGTACGTCCCGCGCCAGAGGTTCAGCACATCGTCCCATGCCCGATACCCGGCCCGCTGGCCATTGCTCAAAATTTTCTCTACATAGGTGTTGTCGAAGAAGCCCTTAATGAAATCGCCGCGCTCTTTTCTGCCCTCATGGGCTTCAAAGAACGCGGCGATCTCGGCTTTATGGTCTTTTAGGGCGTCGCTGACGCGGAGCAATTCTGTTTTCTCGCTGTCCTCGTGATAGTAGGGGATGTCCGTGCGGGCATTAAAATCATGGTGGCTGTTTTGAAGTCCGGTAGTACCGGATGTCCCATCAACAGGGGCCTGCGGGGGTGCTTCCCCGGCAATCAGTGGATCACTTACACGTCCGTATAGACTAGCTCCGTCAGCGCCATTTCCTCCGCCGCTGCCCGGATGTTGTTCATCAGGCCCACCCACTTCATCTGATCGCTGGCTTTCAGCTCCTCCGTCACGCCCTGCTCCCGCGCCATCCGCGCCGTCAGCTGCTCCACCATCTCCGTGGCCTGCCGGTCGATCTTCTCCAGATGGGCGTTCAGCCTGCCGCTGAGGAGCATCCCCGTGTAGTAGGCGTTCCTGTGGGTCTGAAGGTAACTGCGCCGCAGCATCCCATATTTTCCTACCTTCGGGGCCTCCGGCGCTTCCAGATTGGGCAGACGGTAGTCGCCCTCCGTTCGATATGTCAGTTCCATGTTCAATGCTCCTTTCCTGTTTTGTCCTGCTATCATGATACGGCCTGTTTGGAGTTTGCGCAAATGTGCGATTTTCCCTTTGCTCTGCCCGGTACAGGCTCAAAACCGTGCTGGCGATCTCCCGCAGGGGCATTTCCGCAATATCGCTCACCGCGCCGCCCAGGATGGACAGGGTTTCCGGGGTGTCAAAGTCATAGACATGGGCGAAATCCTCGCCGCTGAAATAGTCCATGGGGTCGATGCCGCACCGGGTCAGCATGATAAAGGCCACGCTGCTCTCCACCAAGCCCCTGAACCATGTTTCGGTACTGAGGTCATCCAGTTCTTCTAGCAGGCTGCCCTCTTTGACGCCCCGCAGCTCCGTGAGGTAGTCGCTAAAGTTGTCCTCCACGATGACCTTCGCCGTTTCCAGAAGGCAGGCGGCAAGACCAGAGCGGTCCGGGAACTCGCCATAGCTGTTCTCCAGCGCCTCGATCACCGCGTCCTCATACCGCGGCTCCATCTTCCAGATGGGGATGGTGCGCCCCTGGCGGCTGTTGGTATCAGACATATCAAAGACATACCGCAGCTTATAGCCCCGGTCTGTATCCACCAGCAGGGCGATCCCCCTGGTGCCCTGGTTGACATAGCGGCCATGCTTGTTCCAGAAGTCGATCTGGGCGCAGGCGGTGGCGTCCGGCTTCTGCGCGTAGATCAAAAGCTGGTCACGGAAATTGTACTTGAAGTTGTGGGCGGCGGTGGTCAGGAACGCCATATAGTTCCCGCTGTTGGCGGAAATTTCGCGGGTCTTTTGCGCTGCAAGCTCTACAATAGAGTCCAGTTTTTTCGCCACGCTCTATCCCTCCGTTTCCTCATAAGATTGCAGCAGGCCCTTTGCTGCCGCGGCGATTTTAGAGATGCGCCCGGTGAGCTGGGCGACGGTGGCCCTGACCTCTGATCGTCGCGCCGCGTAGAAGTAGCCTGCATCGGCGCTGCAAATGGGGTGGCCGTCACAGCGCAGGCGGTTGACCGCCCGCCGCAGCTCCGTCCCGCCGACATGAAACGCGGCCTCCAGCTCCTTGCTGGAAGCTGCGTTCTCCTGTCCCTTGTGGTATTTCTTCAGGTACGCGCACAGGGCCTCATCAATGGATACGCCCTTCATCGGGCCTCGCCTCTGTCCTGGCGGCGGGACTGGATGGGCCGGCCACGCTTATTGTATCGGTTCGGGTCGGCGGCAGGGGATGTCCAGCCCAGGGTCGCCCCGGCCAGCATTGCCGCCGCCTGCGCCCTGGTCACGCCCATATCGCCGTTGAGTACATCCGCCGTCTGCTGGGGCGTTTTCCCTTTGAAATGGGCCATGGGGGACACCTGATACCCCGGCTTGTACCGCTCTATGGCGATCAGCTCACCCGATGACGGCTGGACGGTAAAGCACTTCTCCGGCAGGGGCGGCGTCAGAGGGATCACCTCGTTGTGGCACCGCTCCATTTGCTCGGCAAACTGGCAGATGTGAAACAGGCTGTCCCAGCCGTTGCCCACCTCCACATGGCAGTCATCAATATAGCGGCAGGTCCGGTCGATGGACGCGCAGCCTTCCCGGAGAATACGGACCTGTCCACCGTCCGGGATGCGGAACAGTTCCTTGTAGTGCGGGTCGATGAACCGGATGCCCTTTTCAGCCTGTTCCATGTGCCGGTCCAGCCAGTCGCGGCGGTAGCAGTAGAGAAACAGATTTTCCTTCCCCTTGTAGGGGTGCAGCTGGATCAGGCAGGCATACTGCGCCGTGTCCGCCCGGAAGCCGAACGCAAAGCCGCTATCGTAGCCGCTCTCCTGGTGTCCCCGGCAGAAATCCCGCATGGCGTTACGGCTTTTTAGAAACCCGCCGTACTGCTCGTCCCCCACCAGGGCCTCCAAAACCTCCTCAAACTCCTGCTGAAAGTCCTCGGTGTCCAGGCTTTCCCGGTGGCTGGTCCACTTGGGAAAGAAGCCCTTGCCGTCCTCGCCCATATCCGCTTGAAGGTGCCCGACACTCCCGGTCTGGCCCTCGATCTGTGTGCTTTGCTTGGCGATATAAAGCCGCTCCGCTGGAGCAGCGGCGCGAAAAGTCAATTCCATACGATCACACTCCTTGTCAACAAGAAGGCGGCCATTAGCTTCCCACTGATAGCCGCCTTCTCTCTATACGATATTGATAGACCTTCTACCGGGCGTTGCCCCGGTCGTGGCGCTTGGGCTTGATGGGCTGCCCCTGCTCGTCATAGTTTTTCGGGTCGGCGGCTGGCACCTCCCAGCCGAACAGGGAGCCGGCCAGCATCGCCGCTGTCTGCGCTTTGGTCACGCCGCCGCGCTCGTTACACTCACTTACGATCTCCAGAGCCTCCGCCCGGTCATGGCCGTACTTGTCTGTACGGTAATAGCCGCTCTCGCCCTTTTTGACAATAATGATTTCATCACTGCTGGGCAGCACAGCATAACACTTGTCCGGCAGGGTGGAACGCATGGGAATCACCATGCCGCCTGTTTGATCCAGCCGCTCCGCAAACTCCCGGATAGAATAAACGGTGCTGCCCCACTCGTGGGACAGTTCCATGTGGCCGGCGTCGATATAGCGGGCGGTGCGGTCACGGGTGCCATCTCCGCCTGTGATAATGCGGATCTGCTCCCCATCCGACACCCTGAATTTCTCTTTGCCGTCCGTGGTGACAAAGCGGATGCCTTTTTCGGCTTCCTTCATGTGCCGCTCCAGCAGGTCCCGGCGGTAAGCATAGATATATGCGTTATCCAGCAGCTCGGATGGCGTACAACGGAGTAGATAAGCATGGTAGTCGGCATCAACGCGGAACAGATATTCGGGGCTTTGTATGATGCGGCTTTCCTGGTTGTTCAGGCAGTAGGCAATCATCGCGGGGATATTCTTCAGCACAGGGCCATATCGCTGGTCTGATCGGAGCATTTCAATCATGGCATCGAGTTCCACCGAGAACTCCGGTGTTTTCCATGCGGGGTCCCAAATGTCCCAATGGCTGTAAAACGCCGTGCCGCTATCGTCCAATTCAGCAACTAAGATACCCGGACTTCCGCACCGCTCCATGATCGGAATACACTGCCGCTTGGCGTATAGTCGTTCCGTGGGTGTCGCAGGCCGCAAAGTCAGCTCCACTATCGCTCACGCTCCTTTACCTTCGGCTGCTGTGCAGGCTGTGTCAGTCCGGCCTCATGCGCCCGCCAGTAGTCGGGATGGCATACTCGGATGGTATCATCAATACATTTGCTGTATTCTCCGGGGCCAAAGTATTCATTGACCGGCGCGGTGTAAAGCCCTCTGTCCATCAACTCCCGAAGGACGATCTGCGCGTCGCTGTCCTCCTCAAAGCACAGATAGCCGCCTTCCCAGAACCCGTACCGCTGGGCGGTGGGTGATAAATTCCCGGCCACAAATTCCCGCGCCACCATGATCCCGCCGTGGCTGGCTGTGGAAACATCAAAGAAACCGGGGCAGAGGGTCTTGCGGGTCTGGATAAGCCCCCAGGGAGAATAGGCTGGCTCATAGCTCATTCCCGCTCACGCTCCTTCCCCGATTTCTCCGGCTGTTCGCCGGAGCGTTCCTGCTTTGTCATCTGGTACTCCAGTTCCGCCCCGGCCCGTTCCAGAAGGTCCTTTTTAGCGGCCAGGAGATCGGAGTGATAATGGCCCCAGTAGTAGTAATCACTTCCCTGACAGGCCCATGTCACAAACATGGACCGTTCCGCTATGCTCACACCCAGCACGAACTCGGTGGTCCCGATGTGGATGGAGTCGGTGATAAGATAGCCGGCGTTCATACGGCTGCCCATATCAGCGGCCCTCCCTGTCACGAGAGTTTCGTTCCTTTTCAGCCTGTCGCAGCTCCAGGTAATGCTTTGCCCATTTGGGCAGGTCCTCCGGGGCGATGACGCCGAGAATGTCGCTGCGCTCAAACCGCGCCCTCTGCCCGGAATACAGCTCTGTGCAGTAACAGGCAGTGCCGCGGCTGTTGGGGTATGCGCCGGAGCCGCTGGTACACAACTGGAGCTGGCAGGTGGCGTGGCGGTATTCCCGGCGCAGCACCTCCGGGCGGATCACCACGACTTTGCCCCGGATGTCCTCCTGGTAACTGACCTGTTCACAGTCCTCGGCGGTGATGGCCGAATTGGGGATGCCCTGAATTTTCGGGCCGTTCAAGGCGATACGGGTCTTTTCCGCCTGTTCCGCCACACGCTCCCCAAACAGCTTTACCAGTTCCGGGTAGTCATCGCTGACCATGACCTCGGTATAGTTTGCGAATATCTCATGCTGCTGGCAGAACGCGCATACATACCGCTCATCCTCCGGCGCTGATGGATTTTCCCCCAGCACGATCTCCCGGTCGCCAATGTGAAGCGCATGGATGATCTCATAGTCCCCGGCCATACGCTTTTCCTGATCTATGTCCATTTGAAGTCCTCCTTCCAAAAATTTACGCCGCTCTGTGTCCCCAAAGACAAAGAGCGGCGTATGTAAAAGCCGGTTGTTTCAGCCGTGAGCCATCAGCTTCAACAGCAGGTCGTTCACCGGCCCAGCGTCCCGGCCCTGGGCGGTCAGCTTGTTCCGCCAGTTCATCAGGTACATCCGCACAAGGCGGCGCTCCGCGTCCGTCAGTTCCAGATACACTTTCTTTTCCCGTTTGAACATTTGAAACAACTCCCTTCTCTCTGCCCATATCGTACAGGAAAAGGAAAATGGTTTCAAATGTGCGAATGGGTATGTAAGCGGCCCGCTGTGCGGGCCGCGGGGGATGCGCTTAGCGCCAGATGATAGCCTGCACCCAAGCATTCATAGTCCAGGAATAATCGCTGCCCCACACCTCGTCTACGCCCAAGGCATGAGCTTGGTCGGTAAACACGCCGGTGGTATGGGCATAGTAGTAGGCCATCATGGTCTGCACGGTAGGGTCGGTGATGGGCTTGGGGTTGCCCCAGGTCTGGCCCTCCAGGGACCAGCCCATGCCTTTCCCGTGCTCGGCACAGAAGCCGATAGTGCTTTTCTGGTTGTAATCGAAGGTCATCTGATGGAGCCAGCAGGTCCCCAGGCTGGGAGATTCATAGTGGACGCCATTGTGGGTGCAGTCCTCCAGCTTGATAGAGCTGGGGGCGTCCGCCGCCAACGCCGCGGTGGGCAGCAGGCCCAGCATACACACCAGCACGAGCAGCAGGGCCGTCATACGGGTGAGAAAACGGTTTTTCTTCATCAGTGAAAAACTCCTTTCCGTTTTTGGGCATAAGAAAAGGCCCTCCAGCCTGGGGCTGAAAGACCTCTCCGTGTCCGTGTTCAGTTCTCAATTATTCGTAGGGATTGTGGGTGTTTGGGCGACCCACGAACAGGTAGCAATAGGTCACGCTGCCGCTCTCTGTCACACCCACGCCGATGCTGTCACAGTCCGGCTTAATCATAGTTTCAAAATGGCCGGGGGAGTTGAGCCAGTTGTCCAGGGCGTGTTGAGCGGTGTCCTCCGTGGAAACGCCGGTAAACACAGTCAGATTTACGCCGAAGCCATAGGGATAGCCGCAGGCCAGGGCCGCCTCGCATTCCTCCTTGGTGTGGTGCCAGGTGTACTTCTTATCGGAAATGGTTTGGGCGGCGCTCATCAGGGCCTCACTGACAGGCAGTTCCGCCACACCGTTCTCCCGGCGCACCTCATTGACCAGCCGTACCAGCTCCAGCCGCACATCCAACGCCTCTCCTTGGTCGGGGCTACTCTCGACGGTGGGAGCCTGCGGAGCGTGGGAGCCAACGGTCAGCGTCAGGGTGGCGGTTTCCCCGGTCTGGTTGGAGACGGTGATCTCCGCGCTCCCCTCCGCTTTGGCAACGGCTGTCCAGAAGTTCATCACCTGTTCCACCTCCACCGTGTCCGGGTCGCTGGAAGTCACGGTGTACGCCGGCCCGCCGGGACCAATCACCAAGCCGCTGCGCTCTCCCACCTCCAGCGTGGCGCCCTTGTAGCTGCCTACCCGGATGGGCTGATCCTCCGCCGCCCGCGCGGGAAGAGCCAGGGCAGCGGTCAGGGCTGTACAGGCGAGGACTGCGGTAAAGCGTTTCAGACTGTTTTTCATCATGGAATGACCTCCTTGTGATAGATTGGGATGCCGCTGTCCCAACTGTACCATAAGAGGGCAAAAACTGTCTAAGGTGCAATTTTCTTTTCAGCGGGTGGTTATGACACCTCCACGGCTCGGACCGCCCAACGGTAGGCGCTCTGGTTGCGGACACAGGTAAAGAGGGTGATGCAGTTCTCCGCGGTGGGAGACAGCAGGGAGTTATCCAGTTCGCTGATTTTGTTCACGCTGGTCACGGCGTAGGTACGGGTGCCCAGTCTGGTGGTCAGGGTGATCTTATCTCCCACATCCAGCGTGTGGATCTCCCCAAAATGGTCGTTCACGCCCCTATTATGGGCGGCCAAACAGACGTTTCCGCCCCAAACGCTGGTGTCCTCAAAATGGCCCGCACCCTTTCTCAGCACGGCGCTTCCCGTCCCCTCATAGACCTTCACATTGACATCAATGCTGGGGATTTTTAAGGTGGCGAGGTAGCCGCCCTGATAGTAGAGGTCTGATGTGACCTCCGTGAAGCCGATGGTGGGGAGGACGCTGGATGTGCCGCCGCTGGGGAAGCCGGAATAATCAGGCGGAGCGACGGTGGTGCCATTGATAACAGCACCATCGCCCAGCATATAGCCGGGGGTCAAATTGGGGGTCAGCGGAGTGCCGGTATTCAGGGTGTAGGCGGTGGGGCTGCCAAAGGCGGGCGGGACCAGAACCGCGTTTTTGCTCACATCCACATTGGAAAGCTCACCACGGTCCGCCGTGGCAACAGGCTCCACCGAAGTAGGCTTGCCATACTCCGGATCGCCGGGGGCGGCGATGTCATACTCTAACGCGCTGGCGGGAACAGCCAGGGCCGCAGTTAGGCACAGCAGAGACAAAAGCATGGTCAGTTTCTTCATATCGTATTACCTCCGTCGCTTGATGAAGTAGAACGCCCCGCCTCCAATCAGCACCGCCGCGACAACGGCCACAACCGGCAGGACGCTGTTCTTCTCTCCGGCCTGGGCCTCCTGCCCGGTGGAATCAGTCTGGTCGGCGGGGGTGTTGGGGTCGGAAATATCTTCAGGGGTTGAGTCTAATGCTGTGCCCTCGAAGATCGCCACATAGCGGATTTTATTCAGGTTGATACGGCTCACGGTGCCCGCGTAGTCGGCGGTGACGGTATAGCCCTTCACATAGGAACTGGTGGCGGAGCCGGAGTAGGAGGCCATAGCAGTAAAGTGGCCGTCCCCCTCGGTCTGCCAGTTAACGGTCTGGAGGGTCATGGAATTTCCGCCGTCCTGGATAGTCTTGGGGATATACTGCGTGTCCTGGTTGGCAAGGCCGGGGTAGGTGCGGGTGGCGGTCACGGTTTTGGTGGAGCTGCCATACCCGGCCACCTCCACCTTCACCGTATCCAGTTTCAAAGTCAGCACCCCGGACAGGCCATCCTCCGTGATAAACTCCTTTGTCTGCGGCAGCAGGGCCAGCACCGCGCCCATGTCCTTGCTCTTGCTGTTCACGGACACGGTTTCTGTATGCTGGCGGCTCTCGTTGGCGGGGAGTTCCTGTTTCAGCAGATCGATGAGGGTGTAGTGGTAGCCATCCTGGTCAAAATCGGACCGGGGGATGCCGCCGGGGTCATCCTCCGGCCCCAGGTCGTACATCTTTCTGATCTCGGTGCCGTCCTCGCTCCGGGTGACGGCGGTGGGATAACAGGGGGACGGCTGGGTGGGTTCAGACGGGGCGGCGGCAAAGGCGGCAGGGGTCAGACTCATGGAAAGAGCCAGGACGCACAGGAGCCGGGCCGCGTGGGTCAGGGGTTTCCGCTTCATAACAAAACTACCTCCATGTTTTTGATTTTGGGCAGCAAAAAACCTCATGGCTTCCCATGAGGTCCGACAATGCCCATGTTCGGTTTTCTTCGCGCTGTTCTCCAAAGGTTTTTACCGGCTGAAAAAGGATAGACAAAGCCTTTCTTTTCAGCTGGTACAGCGGGTTTCGGGGGAGAGTGTGAGAGGGGGGGAGCGGCAGGCGTACCGGGGCCGTAAAAGGGCAGACTTTCCTCTGGGCGTAAGGTTCATCGCTCCATCTCCCTCTGCCGCTTGCGGTACAGCTCCAAAGCCTTCACGATAGTGTCCTCGATTTTCTGCGCGGGCGTCCCCGGCTTGAAAAACTTGTCGATCCGTTCCCGGGGAATTTTGAATTGCTCCACCTGATTGGGCTTTTCCTCCTGCATGATGGAGAGGATCACATCAGGGTTCAACTTGCCTTGCTCGGAAAAGCTCCGCATTTTGATGGCCTGGGCATGGGATGGGGTGCGGATTTCTCCCTCCATGACCTCCAGCAAGGCGGTCTGCTCGGCCTCCGACAGATAGGACAGCTCCACGGCGGGGCGCAGGGCCATTTGCAACTTGCCGGCTTCTTTCAGCACAGAATTATCCACCATGTCCAGCAGTTCCGGGATAAGGTTGGTTAAGCAAATATAACGGTGAATTTGGGTTTTGCTATCAGGAGATTGCTCTGCAAGTTCTTGATTTGAGCGCATCCCTAACTTCGTCCCCAGTGGGGACGAAGTTAGATCCCGCCGCTGTCCCTGTCGTTTCATGGCCTCTAACTTCATTTTATAAGCAAACGCCTTTTCTGACGGCAATATCTGTTCCCGCTGAAGGTTGCTGTCCACCATGACAATGATGGCTTCATCGTCCGTCAGCTCCCGGATAATACAGGGCACCGTAGGCAGGCCCGCCAGCTCTGCCGCCCGCTTGCGCCGGTGGCCGGACACCATCTGATAACTGCCGTCCGGCATGGGACGGACCAGCGATGGGACCAGGACGCCATATTGCTTTACACTGTCCGCTAGTTCCACCATACTTTGATCCATCCGCACCTTGAATGGGTGATTGGGAAAGTCGCTGATCTCCGCAGCAGGCAGGTCGGTCACATAGCTGCGCTGGGCATTGTTCCGTTCTTCCTGGGTAGAGAATAGGTCGTTATAGGCCTCGTTCAGCCCCAGGTCGATTGCGATTCCTTTGTTCAAGGGCAATCACCTCCTTCACCAGTGTGGTATATGCCGCAGCTACCTTCCCTTTGCTGTCATGGGCGAAAATACTCTTGCCCTCCACGCTGCACTCTGCCGCCCGGACAGAGAAGGGTATCTCCGTATTCAATACCCGGAGATTGCTCCCAGTCTGCCGCAGGGCCGCGATGATGCTTTTGGCATTGTTGGTACGGCTATCCACCATGGTCAGCAGAATGCCGTCGATTTTCAGCGATGGGTTGATCTGCCGCCGTACCTTAGCCACCGATCCCAACAACAGCTTCAAACCCTTGGTGGACAGGTAGTTGGCCTGACATGGGATAAGAACGCTGTCCGCCGCTGCCAGAGCGTTGATGGTCAGCATACCCAGCGATGGCATACAATCGATCAGAACGTAGTCATAATCCCGCTTGACCGTGCCCAGGTAGCTGCGTAGCACAAATTCCCGGCTCATGGTGTTCACAAGACTTACCTCAAACTGGACAGGCCGATGTTGGAGGGCACCAGATCGACACCCTCAATATTTTTCAAGATGCCCCTGTCTTGTGGTGAGAGGATGCCATTGTCCACAACGACTTGCATCAGGTCAGAGATGGTCGTTTCCAACTCGTCCGGGTTCTTCACACCCAGGCTCACTGTAAGACTTCCCTGGGGATCTGCGTCCACCAACAACACCTTTTTCCCTTGCTGCGCCAGTCCAACGCCCAAATTGACCGCCGTGGTCGTCTTACCTACGCCGCCCTTTTGATTGGTAACAGCGATCACTTTGCACTTGTCCATGGGCTACTACCTCCATTTCTTCAGTTGTAGTTATAGCCGTATGTGGCGCTTGTAGCAGCGCAACGACTATGTAAAGTGGGCCGATGGCCCACTAGGAATTTACGGCCTTTCGCTTGTGAGAAGTGCCAGCACATCATTCATGCCTGTGTCGAAGATAAAGTCCTCACTCTTTGCCAGATATTCCTCCATGAACATCTGTGCCAGGGCAGAGTGCTGTTGACAGTCGGTGAAATCCTCTGACGGGGCGATCTCCACAAGGGCGTATATGCCCTCCAACATCTTCATGGCTCCAATGTAGTCGCCATGGCTCACCAGGAGCCGCAGGGCTTTCTCCATGGCCCGCACCATGTCTAGGTCTCCGATCTCCAGAAAAGCGTTCCATAGAGCCTCCGTGCTTTCGCTGGCGGCGCTGCGAACCTCGCTGACCAGCGTCTCAATCTTTCTGTTCTGAGCCTCGTCCTTTTTCCACTTCATGGCTTGTCCTCCTACTGTAAACTCATAGCTGTCAAAAGGGATATAGACGGCTATGTAGGTTTTTAGGCAGGGCGAAAATATTCAAACCGGCAATCGCTCCATTTTTCCATTAGCAAGGGTTGATACTGTTTTTTTGCCTGATTAGCAAAACACCTCTTTTTTCGGTGGAAAAACGAAAAACCTTGCTAATTGATTAGCAAGGTTTTGGACGGGAAATGGTATGTAGTTCAATTTGAGTCGGGGGGTAACAGTCATTAGCAAAAAATTGCGGATTAAGCGTCCACCACAGAAGCGAGAAATATAACGTTTTCTATTCACTTTCAAAAAGTCATAGAAAAAGCACAAAATCTACGGTTTTACATAGACTTTGCGCTTTTTCTGGTGCGCCTGCCCGGACTCGAACCGGGGGCCTCGGGCTTAGGAGGCTCGCGCTCTATCCAACTGAGCTACAGACGC
>CDYK01042307.1_pt1 | contig 17859 bp, 11 predicted proteins | sample 554841 | NCBI WGS metagenome assembly CDYK01 (sample SAMEA3182102, study PRJEB8094) | gut metagenome | biome: human; feature: gut; material: Stool; isolation source: human stools | place: Canada | collected 2013-02-18
CGATTGAAAAATACGGTTATTTATTCCGGATTGGATTGGGTGGGGCGTAATAATGTATCCCGGGTTTTCAATACGCTCGACAAGACGCTGCCGAACGGCTCTTCGAATAAAGATTATTATACGGCGGCGGATAATGCTTCCCATACCGGTATGTTGTGGGCTAAGTATTTGTATCCCAACCAGGGACAATATTCAGCTGCAATGAATGACGATGCCTTGTGCCCGATTATCTTCCGGTATGCAGAAATATTGTTGACAAAAGCCGAATGTTTGGTCGAACTGAATCAGGATTTGCAGGAAGCTATGAACATCATCGACCGGCTACGTTTGCGCGGAGGTCATATCGCTGTTGACCGTTCTAAATATGATACACAGGCCAAAGTACGTGAACTGGTAAGGAGGGAACGTACGATAGAATTGGCTGGTGAAGGTTTCCGTTTTGAAGATATCGTTCGCTGGGACGAGTATGACCAGAGCGGAGCCAAAACTGGAAAGAAAGTGGCAGAGACTGTTATGCCGGGTGACTTGTATCGTTTGTGTGGTACTGTCGACTATGATGAACCGGATCCGGACCGTCGTGCCGTGATCGATGTGAATGCTTCTCGTGAAGACCGTTTGGTTGAAGTTCGTTATTTTGACAAGAAGCAATTCCATCTGCCTATTATGCAGGCGGAAATGGATGCGAACCCTCAATTGGTTCAGAACGATGGTTATTAATAGATGCAATAAAACTTATTTACAATGAAGTATATTAAAAAATTGATATATGTCCTTTTACTCACAGTTGCCACTCAGGTGGCAACTGCGCAGATAAAGATCCTTTACGGGCCTTATCTGCAGAATGTAAAAGAGAATGAGGCAACTATTGTCTGGGTAGCGGATAAACCGTCTATCGGCTGGGTAGAGTTGGCTCCGAATGACGGAACTCATTATTATGGAGAAGAACGGCCTAAGTATTTCGATACGACTAATGGGGTTAAAAATACCTCCTTGCTGCATGCCGTGAAGGTAAAAGCGTTGACTCCCGGAACAACCTATCGTTATCGTATTTATTCTCAGGAAGTGTTGTCGCATGAAGGGATTAATGTCATATACGGACGTGTGGCAGCATCGGATGTTTACAAAAAGAATGCTTTGACGTTTACAACGTGCGATTCAAATAAAAAAGAAACCTCTTTTGTCATGATCAATGATATTCACGGACGTGAAAACATCATTACGAAACTGCTGAATAATGCGAACTACAAGGATAAAGACTTGATTATTTTCAATGGTGATATGGTTTCGGAATTTAAAGACGAACAAACAATCTTTAATGGATTCATGAAAGAAAGCATCGATTTGTTCGCTTCGGAGAAACCTATGTATTACGCTCGCGGAAATCATGAAACCCGTGGTGAGTTCGCCACTTCGTTCCAGAAATATTTCTCTCCGAAAGAACCGTTCCTATATTATCTTTTCAGACAAGGACCTGTATGTTTCATAATGTTGGATACGGGGGAAGACAAACCGGATTCCGATATCGAGTACAGCGGTATTACCGATTATGACGGTTATCGTACGGATCAGGTGGAATGGATGAAGGAACTATATAAAAATGAAGATTTCAAGCAGGCTAAATTTAAAGTTGTCATTGCACATATGCCTCCTTCTGCTGACCTCAATATCTGGCATGGACAGAAAGACGTCTTGAAGAAATTCGTACCTATCCTGAATGAACTCGGAGTGGATCTGATGCTATGCGGACATCTCCATCGAAACAAATATGAGGAACCGAGTGACGGTATCAAATTTCCGGTATTGGTAAATTCAAATAATAGTGTGGTTTCTGTGGAGACTAGTGGTGATCAGATGAATCTGGAGGTTCTAGATTTGGATGGTAAAGTCGTTACAAAGAAGTCATATACGGCAAAATAATCTTCATCATTCAATGCTACACTTCGCATAAGTGCGATTACTCTGACAGAGATCCGAGTAATCGCACTTGTCTCATTTTGCGTAAAAATATAAATAAAAACACACAGGAAACTGATATCTGACATTTTTGCTCGTATCTCTCTAATAAACATTTAATTAAAGGATGTCGGTTGAACTTTGTAACCGGCATAGAACCGACACCTTTTTGTTTCCGGCGGTTTGTCCGGAGTTTCCTCGTTTTCACGGAGCAATTAATACGGAACATGCCGGAAACTAATTCGAAAGTCATAGTAAACTAACTCAAAGCATATAATATATTATTGATATGTAGTACTACCTATCGTCCTTATATAGTACTACCAATCGACAATAGGTAGTACTACATAAGGGTAATAGATAGTAACTGCTAACGGCTACTTTACTATATGTTTTCATTTAGTTCTTCGGGTGATTTGACTTAGTTTGCGACAGGAAACGAGTTAGTTTGTCCGGTTGCCTGAGATTGAAACTTTTGTTTTTGTTGTAAGTGGTTAATTATTAATGTCTTATTTGCCTGATGAATGACTGCCCATTAATTGTATGAAAAAAATGCTTTTTTGCTCCGTATTTTTCTGAAGTTGTTCGTTTAGTATAAGTAATAGGAAATAAAAATGGATTTTGATTATAGACTTTTAGCAAAATATTTGACAGGCATGCTTTCTCCTGAAGAAATGAAACAGGTGGAAGAATGGCGTGAATTATCAATTGATAATGAGGAGGTTTTCTCTGAATTGATGAAACTTCGCGTTTCGTGGAAGTTCACTCAATATAATACGCCTGAGCATATCGAAGAGGCATTGAATGGATTGAATGCCAAGATAAATAGTAGAAGGCGATTTCAAATACTTCGCTCTGTGATGAGATATGCAGCCGTAATCTTGTTACTTGTCTCTTTTTCTTATGTGGGATGGGGCTATCTGAAACCGGACAATTGTGTAACGATCAGGGTGGAACAAGGGGAAGATGTGAAAAAAATCGTGCTTGCGGATGGATCGGCTGTTTGGTTAAAGGAGGGGTCTTCTTTGAGGATACCTAAGGTTTTTGCCGAAAATAACCGAAAGCTCTCCTTGCAAGGAGAAGCATTCTTTGACGTTGCAAAGAATGCTCAGTACCCACTATATGTTTCGACCAATTATGTGAATATTAAGGTTCTTGGAACCGCTTTCAATGTAAAAACAGACGAGAAACACCAAAACGTAGAAACCGTTTTAACAAGAGGTAAAGTTGCTTTACTCGATAAGCAGTGGAACCCCATTTTAGATATGTCACCGGGAGAAAAGGTGACATATGACAACAATAAGAACGAATATGCCACAGAGGTTGTGGATGTGAATGTATGTACGGCGTGGCGACTGAACCAGTTTGTCTTCGAAAATGTCACGTTGAGGGAAATAGTTAACCAACTCTCCGTAAAATTTAATGTAAACATAAATTTAGAATCAACGAAGCTTGCCCAGCGTAAGTTCCGATGTGTGATCAATGAGGATGAAAGCTTGCCTGACATCTTGAAACTCTTGAAATATTTAGCTCCCATCCAATATCGGATAGAGGGGAAAGAAATCTTTATATATGAATAATAAAAAATGAATGCCTATGATGAAATGACAGATTAGAAAAGTAACACACACAACAAAAGAAAACTATAAACTTAAAAACTTAGTACTAACATTATTGAATCACATGTATGATTAAAAATGCATCAATTGCTACATTAGCAATGTTTTTGTCAGCTGCATCGCCCGCTATGGCGACAAGCGATGCGCATTCTTTGTATGTGAATCTGGAACTGGCCTTGAATCAAACGACAGTCGGTACCGTCATACGAAGTATTAGTGAACAAACTGGGTATGAATTTTCTTATGATGAGACTTTATTAAATAAGAAAATCTCCAAAGTCTCTGTTAATCTTAAAAATGAACATATAGAAAATGTTCTGAAAGAGGTATTTAAGAATACAGGGATCTCTTATAAAATAGTAAATAATCGTGTATTTCTGAAGGATGATAATTCTCAAAGGAGTGTTCATTCCGAACCTGTTGTGACAGCACTCCAACAGCAGAAGAAAAAAATATCAGGTGTTATTGTCGACGATACCGGTTTGCCGGTCATTGGTGCAAATATTGTCCTGAAAGGTGGGGCTGGAGTCGGTACGATAACGAATATTGACGGAGAATTTACATTGGAAGAGATTCCGGATGGAGCGACTTTGCTTATCTCTTATATCGGATATTTGGATCAAGAAATTTTAGTGACGAAAGATAAAAATACATACCAGATTACCTTGCATGAAGATACTCAGAAATTGGACGAGGTTGTTGTGGTTGGGTACGGTGTGCAGAAAAAAGTAAATATGACAGGATCCATTTCGAATGTGAAGTCGGAAGAACTGTCGGTGATTCCTAATACTAACTTGTCCAATTCATTGGCTGGACGTGCTCCTGGAGCAACTATTACCGGTAATTCTGGTCTGATGGGAGCTTCTTCTGAGATCCGTATGCGTGGTGGATTCGGCGATCCGTTGTTCGTTATCGATGGTGTTATCCGTGATAAAGAGGCTTTTGATAATTTGGAACCGTATGAAATAGATCAGATGAGCTTCCTGAAAGATGCCGCGTCCGCTTCTATTTATGGATCGGCAGCTGGTAATGGGGTTGTGTTGGTCACGACAAAAGGAGGTGTTAAGAATCAGAAACCTGTGTTTAATTATCAGGGATCCTATGCTTTTAGCAAACCTACCCAAGAACTGTTTGCGGATAGATGGACGGCTATTGATGATTTGGATTACCAAAATGCTGTAGCCTGTTTTCAAGGCACGAAAGAGCCGAACGGTGAGGCGGAATATGCTTACTTCCGTGACAACAACATCAATTATAATGTAAACGATTATATTTGGCAGAATCCTTGGAACACAAAACATTCTTTGAGTGTGACAGGCGGAAGCGAGAAAGTGCAATATTATGTAATGGGGTCTTTCTTGGCAGAAGAAGGCTCTTATGTATCGTTGGAAAATAAGAAATTTTCTTTGCGCTCGAATTTAACGGTAGAATTGAGCAAATATATCAAGATGAATGTCAATTTGGATGCAAATCAGTCTAATGACAAGCGTTTCTATTGGCCATTCTCGGATGACGACGATCAAGCTGTGTATGATTTATACCGTTGTACATTCAATGCTATGAAGACAACGCCGTTCTACTCTAATTTGGACGGGACACCTTCTGCTACAATTACAGATTATCCGATTTATCAGGATTATGGTTCATGGCAAGGGTGGAATCCTGTAGATCAGGTTGTCGGTAACCGTTATCTGAAAACTCGTCGGCGCAATATGAATGGGATCGTTTCGTTCGATTTTAACTTGGATTTCATTACGAAAGGATTGAGTACAAAGATCATGGGTAGCTATATTGGACATGACTACAATCGGAAACGTTTCATGACTTTCCAGAAGAACTACAAATTTCAGCAGGCAGATCCTGAAGGAAATCGTTTCTTGCCGGCTCCTTTAAATTTGAATGAGTTCAATACGTTCAACTTCTCTCAAAATTATGAAAACTTGGACTATCGTGCTAAACAATTGTGGACCGAGCAGTTTAATTGGTTTGTGAACTATGCCAATACATTTGGTAAACATGATGTTAACGCGATGGTTGTATTCGAACAGGCTTCTAACGGAGGGGAATGGATACAGGCTAAAGGGGAACAACCACTTTCCAACTTAGACCAGATGTTTAATTATTCGAGCGATGCCGAACGTCGTTGGGGTAACGCTGAAGAATATACCGGTGGACGTCTTTCATGGATTGGTCGTTTTAATTATACATTCGATCAAAAATATATAGCCGAGTTCTCTTTCCGTTATGATGGTAACACTTTGTTCCCCGATGGGCATCGTTGGGGCTTTTTCCCTTCTGTATCGGCTGCATGGCGTTTAAGTGAAGAATCTTTTATGGAAAATACGACCGATTGGTTGAGTAATTTAAAGCTGCGTGCATCGTATGGAACAACAGGTAATGACTTGGATGTGAATGATGAAGAAATAGCAGCATTCTCTTATCTACAGAAATATAATAAGGGGGGAAATTATGTGTTTGGTAACAATTTAGCTAATACGATTACGCCTGGTGCTACGCCGAACTTGACTTTAACATGGGCTACATCTAAGACTGTTAATGGTGGTTTGGATTTCGGTTTCTTCAATAACCGATTATCTGGTACGGTCGATGCCTTCTATCGTAAAGAAACCGATATTTTGGGAGCACGTACCGTGACGATCCCTAATACATATGGGCAGACATTAGCTCCAGAAAACTACGCTGAACGTTCTTGGCGAGGAGGTGAAATCGCTCTGACCTGGATGGATAAGGCTGCTAATGGTGAGATCGATTATTCTGCATACGTGAATTTAGGTTTTGCTCGCGACAAATGGGATGTCTTGGATGTTTCAGCTACTTATCAGGAAGGTGGAGCGTTACATGCATTGTCACCGGTAGGAAAGGCTGACGGTATTTTGACCGGTTTGATTGCTGATCATTTGTTGACCGATCCAGCTGAAGTTGAAGCTTTAAAAGCGAAGGGGTTCAAACAGTATGGTCGTGATCCATATTTGGGTGGTATTTTGTATAAAGATACTCGTGGAGATGGTTATACGGAAGGTCCTGATGGACGTATTGATGGAAATGATGCGTATAACTTGTTGAGTGAAAATGGAACACCGCGTATTAATTATGGTTTTGGAGGTAATATTAAGTGGAAAGGTATCACGGTAGACGTGCATTTTCAGGGTGTTGGCAAATATGATCGTTTTGTCGGTGGAGTTGATGGTGGTTTCTATCAGCATGGTGGTGCCGTTCGTCCTTATTTCCCAATTTGGACAAGTGATAAAGTCTATGATCCAGATTTGAATCCGAATGGTGTTTATCCACGCATTGTAGGGAATGGTTGGTATGAATCAGGTGCAGGAAATACAAGTTACTGGATGCGTAATGGGGCATACTTGCGTTTGAAGAATTTGAATATCGGCTATGATTTGCCAAAAGCGATTCTTCGTCCGTTGGGACTTACGCACGCACAAGTATTTGCCAATGCAACAAACTTGTTCTGTATTTCGGATGTAACGGAATTTTTGGATCCGGAACAAAAATATTATGATTCCTATCCGTTGATGAGAACATTTTCTTTTGGTCTTAATTTCTCATTCTAATTTTAAATCAGAAAGAATATGAAAATGAATAAAATCAAATATGCCATAATAAGTGCAGCTTTCGTATTGGGAGGAATGGCAACCGGTTGTGATACATTAGATATTGACAACTTGAATAGTTACGATGAGTCGATGGTTTGGGATGACGTTAACTTGGCTACGGCGTATGTGAACAATCTTTATTCGGAGTGCTTTGGAAACTGGAGTGCTGGTGCAGACAATAACTCAGAACAAGTGACAGGTATACCATGGTATTTGGGTACTATTACAGAAACAGGTGGCGCTTATAAAAAGTGGAATTACACGACGATTCGCCATATTAACGAGGCTATCAAACGTTTGGAAGAAGGTGTATTGGATAGCAAAACGGCTAATGGCTTGTTGGGCCAGGCTTATTTCATGCGTGCCTATACATATTATTGGATGGTTTTGCATCATGGTGGTGTCCCTTATATAAAGGTTCCTCAAGACAAGGATATGGATGATTTACGTGTAAAACGTAACTCTACTCCAGAGTGTTTCCAGTTTATGGTTGAAGATTTGGATCATGCCATCACATTATTGCCTGAGAAGATTGCTGGAAGTTCAGCTGATTACGGACGTATCGACCAGTGTTTTGCCAAAGCATGGAAAGCAAAAACTTTGTTGTTGAAAGCTTCTCCGCAGTTCAATCCGAACAATCCATACGGCAATGCTTATTGGGAGGAAGCCTATGTGGCAGCAAAAGAAGCTTATGATTTTTGTGTGGCTAAAGGTATCGCTTTAACTCCGAATTATTCAGATATTTGGATACAGGAACAAGGACCGGAGGTTGTTTTTCCTGTAGTAAATTCAAATCCGAATAAGACTTCAGCGTGGGAGTACACGACTCGTCCTGCTTCTGTCAGCCGTGACAAATCTTATAGTAACCCGACTTGGGAGTTTGTAAAAAGCTTTCCTATGTTGGATGGAAAACAGTATGATGATCCGAGTAGTAAATATTATGTTGGAGACGAACAGGCTTTACTGAAATCTTTCTGGCAGAATCGTGATCCGCGTTTCAATAATGTTTGTTTATATAATGGTCGGGAATATCCAGTGGCTGGAAAGCCTGCGAATTATAGACAATATAATGCTTTGGGTATCAGTAGTCCTGATGATCAATATGGTGTAAATCCGAATGCACATACGAATGCCGTGAACAATGATATTTTCTCAGGTTTTTATATTTACAAAGCAGCAGATTTAACATTGACTCAGGATAAAGTGATGACGTATGATATTGATTATATCCTGATGCGTTTTGCTGAGGTGATGTTTATCTATGCCGAAGCAGCTAATGAAACCGGACATTCGGAAACTGCAGTTGAAATGTTAAAGCAGATTCGTAAACGTGCCGGAATCGAGGCTGGGAACGATGGACTTTATGGATTGAAAGTCGGTAATCGTGATGAGATTCGTCAGGCTATTTTGGATGAACGTAATATTGAATTGTGTTTTGAAGGGCATCGTTTTTGGGACTTGCGTCGTACACGTAATATGATGAAATTGGCTGGCTGGACTAAACATGGACTTGAAGCGATTGCTATCAATCCGGATGGTACGGATATGGATCTGAACACTGCTAGAGCCAAAATTAATAATAATGAGTTGACTACCGGTGATTTTCGTTATGTGATTCGTCAAGTACCTTATACGGAAGCAGCTGAACGTGAGTTCGTGATTGAAGAGTCTTTCTATTTTTTCCCAATTCAGAAAAGTAACATCGACCAAAATCCGAATCTCGAACAAAACAATAATTGGGGCGGAACTTTTAATCCGACAATGGAATAAATTATTACTTTTATTTTTTCATAAATAAAGAGGGAGGCCAAAAAGACTTACAACCCTTTGGTTGTCCCTCTTTTTAGTTTTCTTTATTTATAACTTAATCTATATCAGATGATGAATACTAAATTATCTTTATTGATTTTGGCATTGCTGTTTGTGTGCTCCGAAATGATGGCTCAGGAAAAGATAACGATTGGGGTTATCCAATATGACTTGGGCGATGTAGATAAAAGCTTTAAGGATCTGCATGATCAGGGATTTGGTTCTTGTGAACTTAATTATCAGAAAAACAAGTTTACAAAAGATTTTGCTGAAAAAGTAAAGGCGGCCTCCAAGAAACATAATATAAAGGTAACAACGGTTGTCGGTGTGCCCGGAAGCCATTGTGTTTGGAATTTTCGCCAGGGACCAGCTACGATTGGTCTGGTGCCAAAAGAAGAACGGGCAGAAAAAATTAAAGTATATCATGAAATGATTGATTTCTGTGCAATGGCGGAAATTCCCGCTATGCACTCTCATTTCGGTTTTATACCGGAAGATCCCTCTTCCGAACAATATAAAGATTTTATCAAGGTCATGCAGGATTTGGCGAATTATGCCAAGCAGCGCGGTGTGATGATCTATTTTGAAACCGGACAGGAAACGCCGACGACTTTGATTCGTGCCATTAAAGACATTGCTACAGGTAATGTGTTTATCAATTGCGACTTGGCTAATTTATTGATGTATGGAAAAGCGAATTCTCTGGATGCCGTGAAGCAGTTCGGCAGCCTCATTAAGGAATTCCATGCTAAAGATGGTAGATATCCGGACCCGAACAATCCGTATGAATTGGGAGCTGAAGTACCCATTCCTACCGGAGAGGTGAATTTTCCGGCTGTCATCGCAGAACTGAAGAAGCAAGGATTTCAGGGAGCATTGACTATTGAATGTGAATTGAATGGTGCAAGACATGATTATGTGATAAAAACACGTGAATATTTGCAAGGATTATTAGATAATTAATGTCTTTATCAGATGTTATTTGTATTTTTAAACAATTAATAATCGGATGATAATCTGTAACTATCCAGTCAATCATTATCACTAGCTTATAAACTTTACTTCGGTACGATTTTTTTTAGTTAACTTATAGGCTAAAGTTTAGTTTTTCAATTATGTAATGTGTTGATTTTTTACAATTAGACTTCTTGATATTGACTAAATAGTTACGCTAATCTATATAAATTATTTTTTACTATGAGAACAAGCAGAAGAGGTTTTCTGAAAACTCTTGGAGGGGTTGCGCTCTTTTCGATTGTGCCGCGTCACGTATTGGGAAATGGGTATATCGCTCCGAGTGATCAATTGACTAAAGGTATTATTGGTACCGGAGGGATGGGAAGAGGCCATGTCAATTATGCCGGTACACGTTTGGTTGCCGTTTGTGACGTTGATAAAAATCATCTTGAATTGGGAAAGAAACTGGTGAAGGAAAAAATAGCCGCTTATCATGATTTCCGCGATTTGATTCTGGACCCGAATGTTGATATTGTGCACATCGCCACTCCACCTCATTGGCATGGTATCATGTCTGTCGAGGCCGCTAAAGCCGGGAAAGACATCTGGTGTGAAAAGCCGATGACGCGTACGATCGGTGAAGGAAAGCGTGTGATGGAGGCCGTACAGCAATACGGACGTATGTTCCGCCTGAATACATGGTTCCGTTTTACAGACCAGTTCTATGGACTGGGCACTCCTGTCCAACCGTTGAAGAAGCTGGTGCAAAGCGGATTGTTGGGATGGCCGTTGAAGGTGACGATCAGTGCGCATACCGGTTTCAACTGGAAGTTTTTCTGGGTAGGAAAAGAATATCTCGAACCGCAACCGGTTCCGGCAGAGTTGGACTACGACATGTGGCTCGGCCCGGCTCCTTACAAGCCTTATAACCCGCATCGCGTACACCAGACTTTCCGCGGATACTGGGATTATGACGGTGGAGGGCTCGGAGACATGGGGCAGCATTACATCGACCCCGTACAATATATACTAGGTAAAGACGATACCAGTCCTATTAAAGTGGAGGTTGATGCCCCGCAACAGCATCCGGATGCTGTCGGTACTTGGCGTTCCATTACCTACACGTATGACGATGGTTGTCAGATTGTCCTTTGGGGGGGGGACTTCGGTGATCCGAATACGCCGTATATTGCCGGACCGAAGGGTAATGTTTATAAAAATTTTGTATGCGATATTCCCGATTGGGAGAGGAAACTTGCCGATTTCCCCGAACCCGAACCTCAGGTTACGGACTTTATAGAATGTGTGAAGACACGCCAGCCTTTCGCCCTGAACGAAAAGAATGGTTTCCGTTCGGCTACTATTGTCAATATGGGAGCAGTGGCTCTGCGTTTGAACCGGACGCTGAATTTCGATCCTGTAAAACTTGAATTTATTGACGACGAGGCTGCAAATCGTTTGCTGGACCAGCCGATGAGAGCACCCTGGAATATATAACGAATTGACAATTGATAATTAACAATTGACAATTACATAAATAGATAATAATATGAGAAAAGCATATATTTCAATAGCTGCCCTGTTGCTTTGCGGAAGCATGCTGATGGCGCAGACTCCGGCCAACCGTACGGCCAAAACGACCGCTGCCGATGTGTTGGCTCAGATGCCTGCGGCGAAACAAGCGGCGTACAATAAATTGATTGGTGATTTGAGTTCTACCGGCGAAGAAGGTGTTCTGATGTTGGTAAACATGATAAATGCTCCGGGCAAAGGCAGTAATGCAAATGTCGACTATGCTTTGAGCGGTCTTACGCATTATGTCATGGCGAAAGGGGAGGAGAATGCCCGGTTAGTGACTGCAAAGGCTTATCTGAAGGCTTTGGAAATGGTGAACGAGCGTGAAACAAAAGCGTTTATTATCCGCCAACTTCAGATGTTGGGGAAAGACGAATGTATAGATGTACTGGCTTCTTATCTGAACGATGAGTCGTTGAGCGGTCCCGCCGCTCGTGCGCTGGCTTCTAATGGCAGTCAAAAAGCAGGTCAGGCATTGGTTGCTGCTTTGAAGAGTCGTACCGGTTCCTCTAAAACACAAAAGGATGTGATCCGTGCGATTGCCGATGCCCGGGTGGATGGGGCTGAACCTGTTTTGTTGGTATTGCAGGGAGCGTCTGATCCGAATATGCAGAAAGAGGTATTGTATGCCTTGAGTTGTGTCGGAAGTTCTAATTCATTGCCAGTGTTAGCAAAAGCAGCCGAAAATGCCGGTTACACGATGGAAGTGACTGGTGCCAACGAAGCCTATATCGCTTTGCTGAAACGATTGGTCCAGAGTGATCGTGATGCGGTGATGAAAGCTGCAAAGAAATTGCAGAAAGCAGCGGCTAAAGCCGGACAGGAGCAGACGCGGGAAGCAGCCTTGCAGATACTGTTAGCAGCCGAGGAACCGGCCAAAGTATCCAAGATGATCATCGCAGCCATGAAAGATCCGAGCAAGAACTACCGGAACGCAGCTTTGAGCTACGCTTCTGATTTTGCAGATAAGGAGCTGTATATCGAATTGATGAAAATGGTTCCGAAAGTCAAACCGGAACTGAAAATAGATATCCTGAACTGGATCGGACGTGAGGCCAAGAAATCTGCCAAACACGACATTATCCAGAATCTGGAAATACGTTTCGATCTTCCTGCCAAGCAAATCCTGTTGGAGCAGCTCGGTGATGCGAACTTCGATGTGAAGCAGGCTGCTGCTTGGACATTGGTAAAGATCGGCGATAAGTCCTATATCCCTTCATTGGCCGAATTACTGAAGAGCGATGACAAGCAAGTTGTCTTGCTGGGACAGGATGCTTTGGCCGCCTTCCCGGGAGATATTGACGGGGCAGTGGCGAAAGCTGTCTCTTCTGCTGCCAATGCGGGAAAAATAGCAGGATTGGAATTGTTGGCCATGCGCAAGGCTACTGCCAATATCAATACCGTACTTGATCAGATACAGATAGGCTCTCCAGAAGTGAAAGCCGCGGCTTATGTGGCTTTGAAGGATGTGGTGGGAGAACGTGATATAACCAATATGTGTGGTATGCTGGAAACGGCAGACGCATTGGCTGTTCCTCCTATGCAACGGGCTGTTATTTCGGCATTGTCTTCTCTTTCGGCAGCCGACCGGGTCGAAACGGTGACACGTCGTATGTTGCAGGCCGGCAATAAAGATTATTTGTATTATCTGGTGTTGGCTTCTACCGGACAACCGGATGCGCTGGCGACGGTCGTAAAAGGTTTCCGTTCCAATACGGGTGTCAAAAGGGATGCAGCCTTCGAAGCCCTGCTGAACTGGAAAGGTATTGAGGTGGCAGACGAATTATACACGATCTGCAAGGAAAACCCATCCTCCAATTATTTCGACCCGGCTCTCACTACCTATGTGAAACTGGTGTCCAATCCTGCATTTACAGGTGAAAACCGTCTGTTAAGCTTACGTAAGGCAATGGAAATTGCCAAAACAGATGCACAAAAGATCGCAATCCTGCAACAGATAGAAAATACCGGAACGTTCTTGGGCATGTTGTATGCCGGCGAATTTCTGGATCAGAAACCTGTACAACAGGCTGCCGCCAATGCAGTCATGAATATTGCTTTGGGTAATAAGGAGTATATGGGGGCGAATGTCCGTACCCTGTTGAATAAGGTGATGGAAGTGCTCGACAATCCGGATGCCGGCTATCAAAGGGAAGCAATCAAGAAACATCTGGCCGAGATGCCGCAAGGCGAAGGATTCGTTTCTTTGTTCAATGGCAAGGATTTGACCGGCTGGAAAGGCCTGGTGCAAAACCCGATTGCCCGTGCGAAGATGAAGCCGGCACAGTTGGCCAAAGAGCAGGCAAAAGCCGATGAAGTCATGCGTAAAGGTTGGAGTGTGGAAGACGGTATGCTGATATTCAATGGCAAGGGCGACAATCTGTGCACGGAAAAGCAATACGGAGATTTCGAAATGTATGTAGACTGGATGCTTGATCCAGCCGGTCCTGAAGCGGATGCCGGTATTTACTTGCGTGGTACACCTCAGGTGCAGATCTGGGATACTTCGCGTGTCAACGTGGGAGCACAAGTCGGTTCCGGTGGATTATACAACAACCAGGTGAACGAAAGCAAGCCGTCGAAAGTGGCGGATAATAAGCTGGGTGAATGGAACAGTTTCTATATCAAGATGGTCGGTGACCGTGTGACGGTCGTGCTGAACGGAGAGAAAGTCGTGGATGATGTGATCCTGGAGAACTATTGGGATCGTAAACTTCCGATCTTCCCGATCGAGCAGATTGAATTGCAGGCTCATGGCAGCAAGGTCTATTACCGGAATATTTATGTAAAAGAACTGGAACGTAAGGAACCGTTCAAACTGTCGGCTGAAGAAGAGAAGGAAGGTTTCAAGGTTCTGTTCGACGGTACGAATATGCATGAATGGACAGGTAACACAGTCGATTATACTCTGGAAGACGGTTGCATTTCTATGATACCGAGCAAGAGCTACGGTGGAAACTTGTATACGAAAGACGAGTATGGCAACTTCGTATACCGTTTCGAATTCCAGTTGACGCCGGGTGCTAATAACGGTGTCGGTATCCGTACCCCGATGGAAGGGGATGCCGCTTATGTCGGTATGGAAATCCAGATTCTGGATTGTGAACATCCGATTTATAAGGATATTACTCCTTTGCAGCATCACGGTTCCGTTTATGGAATTATCCCGGCTAAGGCGGACCATCATAGCGCATTCAAACCTGCGGGTGAATGGAATTATGAAGAAATTGTGGCCGATGGCGATAACATCAAGGTAACGGTCAACGGGGTGGTCATCATGGAAGGTAATATCCGCGAGGCGACAAAGAACGGTACTGCCGACCATAAGGAACATCCGGGCCTGTTCAATAAGAAGGGACATATTGGTTTCTTGGGCCATGGTTCTCCTGTCAAGTTCCGCAATATTCGTATTAAAGAGTTGAAATAACGCTCCCTTTACTATGTAGTAGAGTGAAGGTGTGTCGTAATGAACGATGCACCTTCTTTGTTCATCATCGCCTATAAAAGTCAGTAAATTTTCTTCAAGCTGTGATCTTTTGAAGATTTCTTTGATTGCCACCGGAAGTTGCGTACCATCTCCTCCGTCGTTTCCAGCAGCACGCCTTCCAAGGCGATGATTTTCGAGTCGTCCTTCTGCGTCACGTAACGTATGCAGCCGCCGAACGAGTGGTCTTTTCTGATCTTTCCTATCATGACGCTATCCTCCTTCAGGTCTATAATCGTCTATGATCCGTTTCAGCTTTCCCAGCAACCCGTCTATCAGCAGCCTTGTCCTGTAAAAGCTTGTCTGATGCGAGAGCTTTGTCAGCTAGTCCAGGTTGTTCGCCATTCCCGCCAGGCTGCGCAGTAGCGCGTTCTCTTCAGGCGTATGCCTTGCAGTTACGGTGGCCGCTAGACTCCGGCTGGACTTTCTGGCCCTGAATCTGAGAGCCTCGTAGCTGACGGAGGAGAACTTCACTGTCACGCCTCTGGTCAATTTACGCGGCCTGCCCAATGTCAGACGGCCGCGTTTTTTCTTCATCTCATTCATATCCTTTGTCATATATTTTTCTTTTTCGTCCGTACTTCTTTCATTTCAAAATCTGCGACCGGCGGGAGTAGATTTACCCTCTCTGCAACCGCCGAGCGCGGGGAGCAAGAGTTTTCGAGAATCCGGAAACATAACCTTGCTATTACTTTGCAGTAATAATGACCGGTTTTCATTACATATCAACCGATCACGACACATAGCTGTGTCAAAGTCATGAGTTGATTCATTTTCTCCACCATTTCGTGCAAATACTCGTTTTTGTTGCAAAAAAATATTTATTCAGGTAATTAGCTATTAATGAAGTGTTTTTTTACTTGTTGTATTGTTGACACAGCTTTTCCCGTGAGCTTCGCCACGTTCCGAACCGAATAGCCTTTCTTTAACAAGGCGATCGCCTCCCGGTATTCCTCTTTCCTCTGCTCGTCCGTTTTCCGGCTTCCCGGCCTCCGTCCCAACCTGCCCCCTTTCTGGATATACAACTCCCGTCCGCTGTTTAGGCGGTCAATGATCCCCTGGCGTTCAATTGCGGCCAGTTCCCCCAATAGGGTAGTGATCAAAGAGGACAAGGGATTTACCGTCTTGTCCGGCCGTAATGTTTCCAGATTCAGATTTTGGATATACACACATATCTTATGCGTATGCAGCGTATCGAGTGCCTTTCGGATCTCCAGGGTGGAACGCCCCAGGCGTGAGATCTCGGTCAGCAACAACATATCCACCCGGTTCTGCGGATTTGTGCAGTATTCCAGGCAACGGCTTAACACTGGACGTTCGATATTGGCCTTTCGTCCGCTTATCTTTTCCTCAAAGACCGCTGTCACCTCGTACCCCCGTCCGGCTGCGAACCTTTCCAGATCAACGACCTGCCGTTCGGTCGATTGCCTGGCCGACTGCGAGCTTACACGTGAATAAATAACCACATTCATCCCTTTTTCTTTTATTATTCCTTATCTATTGTTTTAATCACTTATCCACCTCTTTCAAAGGCGGCATGATTTCCTGATCTATCCAAAAAAGAAATTCGCGAATCAATCTATAATTACTATCTTTGTATCGTAATGCTTGGTAAAGTCTCTGTTGTAAAAACACGTAACCAAGTTAATAGAAAGAAAAACGGCACAAAGTATATAATAATCATTTCTGGACATATGCCTCTTTAAAAACCGGAGCGCCAAATACAAATGACTTTCCACCGTACGTTGCGGCATTTGGATCTGCTCCGCAACTTCTTTAGCCGTCAGCCCTTTTATATAAGTAAGGATAAAAACTTCACGACGCTGCGCTGGCAGGTGTTCCAGTAATTCATACAAATGACGATAAAAATCCTTAACAGAAAGTTCCTTTATAACAGAATCATCACCTTTCAATAGATTCTGATAATCTTCCAAATATTTCTCGTAAGTATGAGAATGGTATTTTTCAATCGAGAGGTTTTTCTTGAAATAGTCCAGACAACGAGTATAAGCGGATTGAAAAAGATAAGAATGGAAACCATCACTGACATATAGCTTTTCACGGTTTTCCCAAACATACAGAAAAACATCCTGAACAATATCCTCCGCTGCTTTTTGCTCGACTATAGAAGCAACATAAGCCATTATCCGGGGATAATAGTAACGGAAAACACTATTAAAGGCTTCTCTATTCCCTTTCTTTAGTTTATACAATAAAGAAATATCGAACATATTACTAGCGATTTAAGACCATTCAATCAACATTTCATTTGCGAAAATAATGATATTTTCATAAACCTTATTATTTACAAGCATTTTTTTGCAACAGTCCACTCATAAGACAAAGGATATTATAACAGGTCAGTAATCACAGCCGCCGGAATATCCAGCTTTGAGAAAGCGAACATCTTTTTCCCCAGATCCTTTAACGAGGCTCCGATATGATACACGTCCGTTTCATCAACGATCAGGAAACGATCGTGACTGTCCCGGTACATCCTGATGTCGATAGGCGGGTACTGGCTGTTATGCCTGTCAAGATCAAGTTGGAGTTGCTGCGTGATACGCTGGGTGTAAATGGTGGCCGAGACACCGACGCTGCGTTTACTCAACATGAGCAAGACCGTTTCGTCCACATAGTTGTCGATAAGCACGATCGAACGCCTGGCCGACTTTACCAGATCGGTGGCGAACTTGTACGCATCGAAAATCTGGCCGTTATAAAAAATGCCTTCGACCGGGGGCAAGGCAGTACGCACGAAAAAATCTATCTTCTCGGTATGTTGAGCGACAGTCCTTTCAAGTTCTGACAAACGTTTATTAATGGAATACCC
>CDYK01018074.1_pt1 | contig 17537 bp, 18 predicted proteins | sample 554841 | NCBI WGS metagenome assembly CDYK01 (sample SAMEA3182102, study PRJEB8094) | gut metagenome | biome: human; feature: gut; material: Stool; isolation source: human stools | place: Canada | collected 2013-02-18
GTAGCACCTTTGTTACCATATACACCGATAACTCGTTTTGTTGTGTCTACAGTTGTCCCATTTGTATAAGTAATTGTCTCGTAGTTCCAGAGATATTTATTGCTCTCTGTCATTGTCGGAACCGTAGACGACCATGAGGTAGGAACAGTCGAATTTGACGCGGAGACTGCATAATGCTCGGTAATACTCTTAATACCATTTCCGGTTGATCCGGTATCACCTTTATCCCCTTTACTTCCCCGATCACCGTATGATCCAATGATGCAAGGCGCAGTTGTACTCGCCACGGTTCCGTCGGTATACTTCACAACCTCATAATTCCAAAGATACTTCTTAGCCGCAGACACCGACTGGACAGCTGTTGTCCATCCACTCGTCGCCGTTGTAACTCCGCTGGAAGATGCCGTTGCCAGGTAATAATTGACTACTGATCCAATACTCTTTCCATTGGTGCCATTTGCACCATTGGTTCCCATACGGCCGACACTATATATCGTGGATGTTGTGTCGTCAGTGTAAGTGATGATTGTACGTGTCCACAGATACTGCCCCGCGGATGCAGATGGCACAGACCCAGACCATGTGCCAGTTGGAACTGTTGTTCCGGAAGTTGAAACCTGGTATGCAACAGATGTCGATTTAACCCCCTTACCCGTATCACCCTTATCACCTTTGGCTCCAGCCTCGCCTTTGATTTTCGCCCACTTATACGTTCCGACACTTGTAGGATCATCTTTTGCATAGTCCACGCATGTTCCGATATAAGCGCCAATATCCTCACCACTGTTCCCGGTGAATGTCTTCCCACCATCATTGCTATATTTGATGTGCAGATAACTGGTTTTCCCGTCTGCTCCATTGGTACCTGAAATTCCCTGTTTTCCCTGTGGCCCCTGCGAACCTTCCAGCTGCTGCCAGCTGTACTTCTTCGGATCATCCGAATCCGTCTGTGTAAAATCCACATACGTTCCAATGTATTTTGACGGTGTCTCTGTCATCTGAGACGCAGAGGTCGGATTCGAAACCGCAGAATATTTGATGTGAAAATACGTCGTTTTTCCATCTTTTCCGTCAGCGCCTTTGGGTCCCTGAATTCCCTGGTCACCTTTTTCACCCTGCAGGCCGCGCAGTCCTTGCTCGCCCGGATCTCCCTTATCTCCTTTCGGCCCCTGAAATTTGCTCCAATGATACTTCGCCGGATTGGCGCTGTCAGCCTTGGTAAAATCCACGTATTGGCCTATATACGTTTTATCGACGGCGTTGGTTGTCGAAAAGCCTGTCTTTCCATCCGCGCTTGTTGCATAAGCGATATGCAGATAACTGGTTTCACCATTCGCACCGTTTTCTCCAGGGGTTCCATCGGCGCCGTCCTCTCCGTCATCGCCCTGAAATTTTCGCCAGGTGTACTTGGTCGGATCTGTACTGTCCTCCAATATATAGTCCACGTAGGTACCGATATATTTTCCTGTATCCTTCCGCAACTGATTTGCTGTCGGGTTCGGAACATCAGCATATCTCACATGGAAGAAACTAGTCAGACCATTCTTTCCGGGCTCTCCCGCAATTCCCTGCTCTCCAACAACCTTTACCCAGGTATAGATGCTCGGGTCTGTAAGTACCGGCTGTTTTGTCGTCTGATTGTATGCGATACCCATGTATGTCTTTCCAGCTGATTTGAGCGATATTCCGCCGCCCGTTTCCGTATCAGCAAACACAACCCAAGTGTAAAACGTCCGGTTCTTTGCCAGTTTTTCAAACTGTGCAGCCAGGCTCTCCATCTTTTCTGAAATTCCACTCGATTTCAGCTTGTATTCGCCCAGCGTTGCCGTGTACTCATCATTGCAAATGGAGGACTCCAGTTTCATGATTCTTGCAGACAAATACAGTTCTCCGGTATCGTCTACAATATTCACCGTATCGCCGATTTTAATCCCATCCGGCAGATACGCCAGCTCTACTTCATAGGAAACAGCCGCATCGTAGATCTTTTTCAGCTTTGAAACTGCCCTGTTGCAGAGTTCTGACTTGCTGGTAGTATCGTAAGTGTACGACTGGACGATATGTCCCGTACCACTTCCTTTTTCGGAAAGATACCGGCTCCATTTGGCCACTGCGCTCCGGGAATAAATCGTACTGCCGGACAGATATATATCGCCGTCATCATACTTATACCCTTTCAGATTGATCGGCGTTTCACTGTCTTCCGGATATCCGCCGGTAACGGAAAGTGCCGTAGCCAGATCTTCTACTGAACTTTTTACAATGATATTTTTCACTTCCCGGTTGATCCGAAGTTCTCGCCCCTGATCTACGCCGCGCTTCTTATGCAGGTTGATATATTTGTGCTTGATTTTCAACCGGTCGATTTCAAAAGTATAGGAAACTTCCGCGTCAAACTGCGTGGCAACGCTCAAAATACGCTCAGAAGCGGTGGTCTCACCCTCCCAGGACAGTTTCCGGTTATAATTGCTGACCTCATTGATTCCAATTTCAAAGCCGGAATCGTCGCTGAATTTTTCAACATAGTAGCTCGCTGGATATGCCTTGTCTGCTTTGTATTCGCCAACTGTCTCGTTCAGGAGATCCATACCGGCATCCTCGGCATAGATTTCTACTTCCTGTTTGAAAATATTTTCTTCGCTGGTAATGATCGTATAAAATTCCTGCTCATCGCCATTCTTCCGAAGAATATAATTGCCAACAGAACCATACTGTTTCGCATCATTCCGCGTGCTCGCCGTGTAATTCAGCGTAAATTCTAGTGTAGCAACACCTGCTTCCACCTCTTCTGTTTTCAGATCATCAGAAATGTACAATCCCTTCGGTAGCTCTGTGCTTGCCTGCCCAAGGACATTCATATGTCGGTCCGCAAAATATAAAATCATAGAAACACCTCCCTGTATTTCATTGTGTATGTTGGCTGTGTTGCCCAGTCCGATGCAATGCATTGGATCTGATTCATTCCAGGCTGCAGGCAAAAGTTCTCCCAATCGTTGCCCAACGCACCAAGATCCTGTCTCGGAAGTCCCTGTAACATGACCTCTCCATTGCTACAGTCAGCTGTCAAAACCTGATTTACTGAAAATTTATTCGGAATATCACGCCATTTTTCTACATTGTCAATTCTCACGAAGATGCCGCGGAAATAATTTCTGGTGACAAGCTGATTTCCTGTATTTCGACTTCCCCACTGTCCCAAATACAATTTCACTGTTGCCACTTTCACATTTTTTAATTCTGGAACTGTAAATTCCGGATAACTGCCCTTCCAGAAAAAACGTATTTTCTCTCCATGTTTCATCATGTCGCTTGCGCCATACGTTTGGCTGTATGGGTTTGCATCTTTTCGATGGCAAGGTTCAAAAGTATATGTTTTGACGATACGCGGGTTGTTTCCACCTACCCACATATTCATGTGCGCTGTGTTTCCGATCGTATCGGTTTTGTATATCTCCTGGCAGCAGATCATTTTTCCGTTCGCATCGCAGAAAGCAATCGCCTGGCAGCCCGTCTGCCCCATAAGACCAGTTTCAAACCAGCTGTTCATGTAACAATAGAGGTGCGTCGCTCCCTTTGCTCCATTGGAATCTACCACATCAATAGATTTCATAGCTCCATTCCAGCCGTTTGTGTTTGGACTTACATATCCACTGCTGGCCAGATACAGACCTTTGATGCTGTCTACGCTCATGACACCCAGCTTTCCAGCCGTCTTGCTGTTACTGTATAAGAAGTTGCTCCCTGTATCATCTTTCCACGCCGCATCCTGTGACCAGACATATTGGTCAGCATAGCTTGTTATCAGTTCGCTTTTTTTGTATGTTTCTCCGTTCAACTCATCCGGATCACCGAACTGAAGAATTTTCTTGGAGTCATTTACAAAACCTACTACTCCATTTTCACTGTGCATTACTGCCTGAAGCTTTGGAAAGGCCCGATAAGTGCCGTTGTACGACACAATGAACGTTTTTCCGTCATCCGCAGTCGGATTCACCGTAAATTCTTCCACCGAATACTTGAATGGATCCGCGCAGTAAAATTCCAGCTCCGCAGTGATCGCATTTCTTCCCGCCGGCACTTCACTCGTTCCCTGCTTTGTTCCGATATAATATTTGTCCGGTTCATCTGCAAAAATAAGGGTTGCCTGTTCTGCATCCAGAAGAGCATTCAGTTTGTTGTAAGCACTGCGAAAAGCTGCATTATCTTTGGCTACCAGCTGATATCCCACCACAATAGTCCTTGGCTGATAACGCTTTCGTCGATACTTTGTACCGTCAGACACGCCTGTTTCCAGATCTGTAATCTCCGTACCCAAAATTTCCCGGCCGGACACATAAAGTGTCCGATAGCCGGGAATTACGTTCTCAAGATAACTTCCATTAAACATGAGAGCCTCCGAAGGCAGGTTCTGCCCTGGGTATCGCTCTGTTGTATCTACAAAGTTATACATTCATTCTCCTGCCTTTCTTTCGGTTCTCCCTAGTCTCCTGTTTCTCAATTTCTTCACGTGTATACGTTGCAGTCGCCTTTCCGATTTCTCTTCCGTCCAGATTAACCGGTACATAGATGGTATATTTTCCATTACTGCTATACTGATAGCTGTCATTCAGATCTTCAGATCCAGTCCGAAGGCTCATTCCGATTTCCGGTGCAGGTGTAAGCTCCGGAATCTGTATCAGCTCCATGGCCGCCTGCTTTGCTTCCTGGACATGATCCATAATACCATTGACCCAGCCAATGCCGAAGTAATTGCCGAGTTTATCCGTCACTCGCGACGGGCTGTGAATCTGTGCTCTCGCCCGGATCGCCGCCTCTGCAGCCGCCGCAAGCTGTGCCGCCACTGCTCTTACATGTCCAACCTGGCTTGCCATACCATTTGCAAGTCCCATTCCGATGTATGCGCCGCTGTTATAGGCACCGCCTGCCGATGATCGCATGGTAATTACAATCGAATTTGACATTGTTCCGGCCGTAGAGACCGCCTTTGACATTCCTGCTGAAACGCCATTGTTGAAATTATTTCCAACCGCTTTTCCAGAAGTTTTTGCCTTGCTTTCTCCCTGAGAAAACTGCTTAATTAATGCACTGATAGCGTTTTTTGCTTTGTTCCCCAATGCATCCAATCCGGAATTTACAACATTGACGCTCGATTTCATGCTCGTGAGCGATTTTTCTGCGCTCTTTGCATTTCCAGCAATTGACTTCATGCTGGAATTTACTGATTTCAGAGCAACTACCATAAGACCGGTTCCTGCGGCTCCGGCCACCATTGCCGCTGCAAATACACCAACTGTTACAGCTGCCGCGCCAGAAGATCCTGCCAAAATCACAAAAACCGCACTGGCCGCAGTACCTGATCCAAGTAATGCCGCCAATCCGGCTGCACTGACCTTTGCACCAGCCGCTACAAGTGGAAATGCTGCTCCCATAATTGTCAAACCTGCACCTGCCATCACAAGCGAAGCTCCAAGCACCGCTGCTCCGGCGGCCAATACAATTACTCCTGCGGCTGCAACCAGCGCAGTTACACCGACCAACGCAAGACCAACTCCGAGCGCGGTTGCGCCAATTCCTCCAACAGCAGCTCCGGTGCCAAAAACAATCATGCTTGCACCAAGCTGAGCAATAGCTACCGCTCCCTGGCTTCCATATTGTACGATCGAAGGAAGAACAGCAGACACAACCGCCAATGCCGCGCTGGCAATCAACGCACCTGCTGCCACCAAAACAATAGCGGCTCCAAATGCAATAAAGCCAACTGCTCCCACTGTCAATGCTGATCCAAGAGCAGCCGCTCCCACTGCCAGCAAAGCGATTGCCGCAACCATACCAACCATACATCCAATGGCCAGGGGACCGGCATTTGCAAGATTAATAGCCGCCAGGGATAACAATCCGATTCCAGCTGCCGCAATTAATACCGAGGCCCCAAACGCAACAAATCCAACTGCTCCGGCCGAAAGTGTTGGTGCTACATTTTTCGCTACCAACATCAAACCGGCAAGCGCTACGACCATTCCTGCCATACATCCAATGGCCAACGGACCAGCATTCGCCAACTGAATTGAAGAATACGCCAGCAGTGCCAAACCTGCGCTAATCATTAATACAGCCGCTCCCAATGCCAGAAGCGCCGGTGTCATCGCTGTTAATTTCTTCGACCCGCCAGACATAGACGAAAGCATCTTTGTCATACCAACTGCAAGTCCTACTACAACACCAATCAAACCACCAAAAACAGCGATTGCCCCTGGGCCAGCGTTGGTTACTGCAATTGCAGACTGCGCAAGCAAATAGAACCCAGCACTAATCGCCAGTACCCCGACACCCATCATCATAAAGGCCTTGGCGGATGCTACCATTTTCTTTGCACTGCCACCGCTTGATTTGCCAACCGCTTCCTGCCCTTTTGACACTTTAAATAAGCCAGGTGCAATTTTCCCAAGACCAGCCTTTGCCAGTCCTCCAACAGCTCCCGTAAATGCGCCAACAAACGGTGCTACAGCTTTAACAATTTTAAAGCCTTTGTACGCAATCAAAAGTTTCGGAAGTGTTACCACCAACTTTGCAATTACATCCGAATGTTTTTCCAAAAATCCCGAAACTGCTACAGTTCCATCTTTAACCTTTCCCAAAATGGTTGAGAAATTTTCAATACTTTCTGTGCTGCCAAAAGAACCTGAAAGTTTCTTGATATCTCCTATGATCGCCCCAGCCGCATCGCCCAGCGCTGTTCCTGCTTCCACTGCATCCGTTTTGAAAATATCCCAATATGGTTTTGCTTTCTCAACCATTGCTTCTATTTTATCGACAGCCTTTTCGATCCCTTTTCCGCTGGCAAGCTTCTCATCGATTTTTCCAACCGCCTCAGTTGCGATGCCAACCAAACCTCTCATTTTTCCGCCAACCTGGTTGAATGCGGTAATTCCAAGTCCTTCCATAGCAGACTGCAGTTTCACGACATCGTGCTGCAGATTATCCATTTTTATTTCTGCCATTTCTTTGGCTGCACCATCGCTGTTATAAATGGCGTTTGTTAACTTGTCAAAATCCTCTGGTGCCGCACTCACGATTGAAAGCAGACCTGACATACCCTCTTTTCCAGCTAATGTAGCAGCATATTTGGCCTTTAACGCTCCCTCTGCTCCATAAGCCTTTTCCGTTAAATCTGCTAATGCTTCATTATACTTCTTTTCTGTCAGCTCTCCATTGGCATACTTTTCGTCAAGTTTTGCAAGATTCTCTTGGAACTGATCCATTGGCATTTTACATTGTCCAAATGCACCTCGCAAATCCGTTACAATGTCCATCAGAGACTTCATAGAGCCATCACCGTTCTGCAAGGATATGCCCAAATAATCCATTGCGTCACTGATATCATCTGTTGGCTTGGCAAGATTTGTCAGGATAGTTCGGAGGCTGCTACCAGCCATACTGCTTTTCAACCCTGACGACGCCATGAGTCCGAGGGCAATGGCTGTATCTTCTACGCTGTATCCTAACGATCCAGCTACGGGAGCCGCATATTTAAAAGATTCGCCCAGCATAGCAACGTTGGTGTTAGAATTTGCCGAAGCTGCTGCCAGAACATCAGCAAAATGTGAAGCGTTGGAGACTTCTTTTGTAAAACCATCTTTGATAATTTTGGTGGTGCCATCCGCCGATAAACCGAAAGCTGTCATAGCATCTGTTACGATGTCGGAAACGCCAGCCAAATCTTCTCCCGATGCAGCGGCCAGATCCATTACGCCTTCGATTCCATTTAACATATCCTCAGTTTTCCAGCCGGCCATTGCCATGTACTCCATCGCAGAAGCTGTCTCACTTGCGGTGTACTGTGTGGATTTTCCGAGCTGTTTCGCCTTTTCAGACAGCCGATCAAAGTCAGATCCTGTAGCCCCGGAAATAGCTGCTACAGATGACATAGCATTCTCAAAATTCGCACCAGCGCTTATTGCTCCTGTAGTCAGACTTTTTAATCCACTTCCGACTGCCGATACTGCCTTGGATCCGATCGCCGCCATAGCGCCGAATCCAATTCCACTTGTAAGCGTATTTTTCAGATTTTCAGCATAACTGCTGCATGATTTCATCATTGAGGAGAAGTTCTTATCTTCCGCGCATAAAACCGCCTTTACGCTATAAGATTCTGCCATCTGTTCACTCTCCTCTCTTTAACAATTTGGATATTCCGGCGAATCGTGGATCACCCTTCTTGCGCTTCTTTTCCTTCACATTTTTTAATTCTTTTTCATAGTCAAAGAAATTACGGAATCGCTTGTATACTGGCACTGTTTTCTTTCCGGATTTTTTTTGCGCTTGGGCCGCAAAATTCAGAAAGGCCTGCCGATGTGCCCTGTATTCGTCGTCTACTATTCGATATCTCAGCGCTTCCATCATAATTTCGTACTGTGCAATCGTCAGACGATCAACCTGCTCAAACGATGTGAATCCCAGATACCGGAAGCAGCTGATTGCAACTTCCCGGTATTGTTCTTCGAAACTCACCTCTTCATGGGCTACGCCACCTACTTCTTCGCTTTTTCTTCCTCGATCGTCTTCTCGAGATTCTGGACGCATTTCTTCGTAGCATTTGCATTCTTTAAGAAACCCATCGTATCTTCGAAGAGCTGATTGATATCGGTATCCGGATCATCAATATATTCATCCAGAATTTCTGTAGTTGCTCTCGGATTCTGCCCTTTATTCGCTACGAGTAACAGATCCTCAAGAGCCTCTACATCTCCGTCCATGATCCCTGCCACAGCGTATCTCAGGCCAATATTCTTCTTGGCATCTTTTACTCCGTCTACCGGCATGCTTACTTTCTTGTTCATTTCTCTCATGAATCCCATGCCAAAATTAAACTGATACACCTGTCCGTTGATTGTAAGTTCCATATCATTTTTCTCCTTTACTATTCAAACTGAGGACGATTTCTCGCCCTCAGTATTTTTACGCTCCTGTTTTTGTCGTATCTGTAAATACGTAAGCTGCTATTTCCTGCTGCGCGGTCGTTACGGTTACATCACCTTTCTGACCGGTTCCATTGACACCAAAGGTAAGAGACACCTCCACCATATCTTCGGCGTTTGAAGTCTTTTCTACCTCCGTCACATAGCCCTGGAAGTATTTTCCCTTAAATTTATTGCTTCCGCTGGATGCTGGATCATCCAGATTTGCTTCCCAGATCTCGACCAGTTCATCGTTGATCATGGCATCTTCAAGAGAGTCGATCAGTGTGTCGCCCTTGGCAAGAATACTGGTTGCCGTAATCTCAACCTCGGCTGCTCCCGGGGTACGGATCGTGCCATCCTTTGTCTCTGTGGTATCGGCATCTTTGCTTGTCGTTCTGCCGTTCTCTGTCGTAAACGCTAATGCTGTAGCTGCATTTTTAGCCGCATCTTTTTTAAGGCGGTACAGATAAACGATCTTTTTACCACGTACCGCATCTGCGAATAACTGTAAATCAATTGTTTTTCTCATGCTGTTCTCCTAACTAAATAAAAAAGTCACTTCCACGATACCGTGAAGAAGTGGCTGGTTGGTGGTTGTGTCCGGCAATATTCTCTGATTTAAGCTCTGCACGGACCAGGAAAAGTTGCCGGTATGTTCCAGATGTCTGCAAACCTGCTTGATCTGCAGAAGCATCTGTGAAACTGTGCCGCGCTGCCGCGGATTGTCGTGCCAAACGTGGATTGTCTGACTTACAGTGCCGAATACAGCCGTTTTGTTGGCCCGATCATTCAAGTCACTGTCCGCCAGATAGATAAACGGGTATGGCGTACCTTCCGGCGGTAAAAACGTGTCATACACACCGTCTGGATACTGTTTTTTTAATTCCAGAAGCAACGCACTGAATAATTCCTGCTGTGGGTCCATGATGTCACCTCGTAAGCTTTTTCAAATCGGATTTGAACTTCTCTTTCTGCGCTGTGTAGGAAGGACGCATATATGGCTGTGCACTCATGTACCGAGTTCCATACTCCACGTATGCCGCATATTCTGCTGTTGGCTCCACTTCAGCCGTAAGACCGCCATCTCGGATCTCAAGACCAATACTCCGTTTCAGTGTACCGGTATCCACTGGCGCTTTTCTCTGTGACGCCTCCTGCAAAGCTTTTCCGTTTTCCTTTACCACCCGCTTAATATCACTCATCTGCACGTTTTTCTTCAATTTGACCTGCAGTTTTTCCATTCCTTCCAGCTTGATTTTTGGCATCAGACCACCTCCGATAGTATGAATGTCTGTTTTACACGCAATTTCCGTGTATAGTCCACTTTATAGTTTGCGTTCCCGATCCGGATCCGATCAAACGGCTTCTGATAATGATTCTGGAGCTGTACGGTCACGCTGCCCTGACGGATTCCTCCGTATACGATCTGCATGATCTCTGCTCTCGTATCCATCACAGAAGCCATTTTCTGCACCTCTGTGACCTGGTCTGCAGCATAGTTTCCGGTTTTCGAATCATATTCGCCCGGCAGGACCCGTTGGAAGAAAACTGGTGTATCATATCTCACAGAAACTTTACCTTTCCCTTTCTTGCCTCCCGCTGGCTGTCCAGATAGGACTGGATATCATCCATATACCCGGCAAAATCATTTTCTGACCAGGAAAGGCTCTCGCCCTCAACACTGTGAGAGGAGAGCCCTTCAGAGCCGATCCGGTTGAATCGAATGACCGAAACATCCAATATGATGTATTCCATCTCTTCCGGCGGCTCCAGACCGCCAAGAAGAAATTTCAGCCGCTGTTTCGTGGCATTCAGAATCAGCTGTAACTGCTGTTCTGTCTTTTTGTCTGTATCTTCCATCCCAAGAAGCAGTTTCAGATCTTCGATCATAGGCCGCCTCCTACTCCGTCAAGGAATCTACTGCCTTATTCTTGCTTTTCCCTTTGCCTGCCTTTTCCGGCTCCACCAGCTCAATCAGTGGGATACCACGCAGATTTTCAGCAGATACAAGCTCTGCCAGGCGGGCTTCGGATACCTTGAGTCCCTCACGCGGGAAGGTATCGCCTGCTCTGTATTCATGGTCATTGTCCTGCAAATCAGTAAAATACTCGATTACTCTGTACATATACCATCACCCTTTCTCAGCTCTTCACAGCTACTGTTACGTCGCCAGAACGAACTGCTTTGTAGTTCTGGTCGCACTCAACCAATGTGATATGATGGCCAGCGGTAGATGCGATCTCGGATTCTCCATCCCATTTGCTCCAGTTTTTCACATCATCGCCGTATTTTACCGCGGTCGCAGATGCTGCATCTTTGTACTTCCAGCAGTTTTTCATAGACATCAGCTGCTCTTTTACGGAAATCTTTGTTTTTCCTGTCTCAGATCCTTCTGCCGCCGTTACGGTCAGTTTTCCGAGAGTCTGTGTATCTGCTCCACCGACGGAAATATAGGCGATAGCGTCCAGGTATTCGCAGAATAAGCGCAGACCCATAATGGCGTACAGATCCGAAATGGCTCTCTCATAGGTGCCCTGTGCATGGAAGCCGATGAAGTGAGTGGTTGGGTCTGTCGTGTAGCTGAGGCCTGCCTTTACGAACTCAGAATCGCCCGGATCGATATAATATCCGACGATGTTGTTGAGTGGAGTAGCGATGACGACGTTTTCCGGAATTTCAGAGCTTACGAACACGACATCAGCGCCAAGAAATTTCTTCATGTACTCAAAGCCGAACGCCGTCTGCAGTGTGATGTCCGCAGCGCCGACGTATTTGTATACATCCAGTGTATTCACCCACACTGCTACGCCCGTAGCCGTTCTTCTCATCTTTTTGAATTTATCTTTGACTTTTCCAATTGCCATAGCAACTGCCATCTGCCAGGTACTTTCATGGCCGGTCAGAGAACCTGCTTTCAGCTGTGCATACAGCTTGTCCATAACAACGTTCTGCAGATCAGTTTTAAACTCTTCATCAGTGTCCTGTACTGCGGCATCGTATCCCTTTTCTGCGATTGCCTCCAGGGTAACACCTTTGCGGTATTTGCTGATCTTGATGGTGTCGAACGGGATCTCTTCCACAGCGTACTGAGAGTACGGGATTTCTTCGCCCTCTGCGACCTCACCGGACTGCAGGGTTCCTGTTACCTTTTTTGTCTTTAAAACAGTATTGTTATCTTTCTTGATCATTCGGATAATGCCCAGGACATCAAGCAGCGCCTGAATGTTTTTGCCGAAAGATGTTACAAAGTCAATCTCGCGGGCCTTTACCTTGATCTGTGCCTGCCCCGTCATGTTATCCGGTGCTGCAAACACCTGCAGCCCTAATTTTCCAATTTTATGCATGTGTATTCCTCCTACTGAAATAATGCGATGTTTTCCGCAATCAGCCGCTGCCGCTCAATCGGGTTGCTGATTGCAAGAATCTGTTCTTTTGTCACAGCGCCCTTTCCGCCGGATCCGCCCTTTGGTGCATTTCCTTTCAGGGCGTCTTTTACGGCAGCCTGTACTGCATCCTTGTACATCTTCGCGAAAGCTTCAACTGCCGTCTTGGTGTCTTCAGCGCTTTCTGATACCAGATGTGCCAGAAGTTCATCCGGGATGTTGATTTCCTCATCTGCCAGCATCTTTCTGGCTGTCTTTGACATCTCCGAAAGTGCGTTCTGCCGTTTCAGATCCGCCAGTTCTTTCTCCAGCTTTCGGGTTTTGTACTCCGATTTCTCTTCTTTTGTCATCTTTGCGAGCTTTTCCGCCTCTGAAAGCTTGTCATCAGTCAGTGCCTGCCACTTTTCCTGTGCTTTGGTCACTGCTGTGTTTACCGCTTTCTGGACCCTGCGGTCGAACTCTGCTTGATTCTCTGCCTGCCCAAGAAAATCGTCAAATGACATCTCATTGCCGCCATCTCCAGAACCTGCTCCAGCTCCGTCCTCGTTTCCGTCTCCGGCTCCGCTACCGTCTCCTTCGCCGTCTGCAAATAACTGCAGGTTAATCATTGGGATTCTCCAATGATAATGGTTGTTTTTGTACTTCATTATTTTTCGGTCCTTTCTGCCCCGTCCCGTTCTGTAATAGCCCCGTGCCGTTGCTCCAGAATCATAGTTTAACGACATTTCGGTCACATCGGTTACACGATCCGGACATGCTCCGGAAATTCATCGGCCATCAGGCAGATGCCGACAAAAAAGGAATCCACCAGAGTTCTTGCTCTCTCTGATAGATTCCCATACTGTATATCAACCCAGCCGGGCGATACTTCGTATTCTATTTCATCCCTTGTCAGATCCTCGATCGAGCGGATCAGCGTCCGCACGAGGCTGGAAACGCCTGCGCAGACAATGTCCTGCCCGTGCGGTGCATACATTGCATGGCCGGATACCTTGATTTCGTTCTTACGAACGGATACTTCAATCACTCTTTGATCCTCTCTTTCTTAAATGGGCATAAAAATACCACCGGCCTCTCGACTAGTGGTAACTATGAAATAATCGCGCCAAGTAATGCAGACAATATCACGTTGAATGTTTCAGTACAATATTCTTTTGCTTTCTGCATGCGGCTGTTTTCTTCCAGGAACTGTACGCCCTCAAACGTAATCTCAAATGGTCTGTCTGTTTGGAGCATTGGCGCGTCTTTTGCTTTGTCAACGACCACAAATCCTGTAATATATCCCTTCCTTACAAGCGTTGCAATGATCTTGCACCAATAGCTTTGCGGAATATCAAATAATTTTGAATTCCACGCGAACTGTTCGAGTTCTGGTTCTACACCGAGTTTCATGCATTCGTACAGATACCTTAGTATTTTATACATGATTACTTCCATGTCATTCTTTGCCATTATCGTTTTTACTCCTTAAACAGTTTTATACGAACGGAACCATCTCTTTTACGTCATTCAACGTCTTTTTTGCCTTTTCAAGCAACGAATTTTCGAACAGATAGGAAATACCCTTTGGTGTGATAATGGCATCCGGCAGATCGCCTAAAAGAACGCCATCTTTCGTATGATTAACAGCAATGCCTTTTACATATTCTTCCGTAATCAGGCTTAAAATGATATACTGCCAATAATTCTCATGAATATTATAAGCCGATGCTGTAAGGTAACACGCTTCTGGTTTTTCACCCTTTTTCAAGCATTCATACAGATATTTCAGTACCTGGTATACAATCACGAAATAATCATTCTGAGCCATTTGTCCTGTCTCCTTATCATCAGTTGATAATTAACTGATTCTTGCAAGAATCACAGTAAAAAGTATTGGTTTTTTCACGGTCGCCAACAGGAATCATAATTCCTTTTTTGCATTTCTTGCACAGAACTTTTTCGCCTTTTCTCAAAAGTTTTACCCTCTCATGAGGCGGCATATTCAGAGTATTCGTCATAAACAATATCTTGCCTTTCTGTTTTTCGATGCTTCCCATTCTTCTGTGGTACCACCCTGTTCCAGAAAGTCCAACCATTTCTCATATTCTGCACTGCCTTCATAGGCTGCCGTGGAGCAGTGACACCGCGGATGCATCGGCGGCGCGTTCGTCCCCGGCATCATATCCTGCACCCTAAAATGCTTACCGTCCAACGCCTGGCACCGCTCGCAGACATCTGCATTCCCGCAGGCAACGTATGTATACTCTTCGAATCCATTTCGGATATAGGACTGTTTCTGAGCTTCTGTCTGGACTCTGGCAAGCTCCGTGACCATGAGCCGCTCTGCATCCTCCCGGCTTGCACCGAAGCGTTTCTGCAGGTGCACCGCAAGCTCCCGCGGGTTCTTACCCTGGATTAGCCCTGTTTTCAGCAGCTTGTCCAGCTCTGCTTTCAGCATATCCTGATACATCCAAATCCGGTCGGAATAGGTGGCGTTATGGAATGACGCATCGACGATTGCCCGCGCCATTTTCCCGTTTTCCTGCACAGAATTGCCAAGAATGCCCGCCTGCCTGCGAAATTCTTCTATTGTCTGCTGTGTCAGCGTCTGATCAAAGTATTTCTGCAGTTCGTCGAAGCCGGATACCATTTCCAGCCCGATATTGGCTTTCAGCAGCTCCAGGCGATTGATTTTCATGGTCGCATTGTACAACCGCATCTCTTCATTCGCCTGATCAGAAAAATCTTTTTCTTTGACGTATTTTGCGGCTTTCCTTCCATATTCTTCGATGTCAAGCTTGGAAACTCTCCTTTTTGCCTCCGCCAGCGAGATTCCCTCTTTTGTGGCGTACTTTGCATAAAATCCATCGATCTCCTTCTGGATCTGGTCTGCCATATATGCATAGGTCTTCCGGATCTCTTCTGCATAGGCCTGCTCCGCCATCTTATTCTTCTTAGCATGCTCCGTCTCACGCTTCTGCCAGTATTCCTTACTCGTCATCCTGTCCACCGCCGCCAAACATCTGCTCCATCACAGGATCCGCTCTCATCTTATCCTGATCAGCATCGATTTTCTTAATCTCGTCCTGTGCATTATCCACGATAGACAGCACGCCCAGCTGTGTTTCCTGGCTGACAACGCCTTCCAGATTCTTCGCGATCTCTGCCTCTTCCTGCAGGTTTGCCGGGAAGTTCGGCGTAAAGTGTGGATGGATCTTCACCCAGTCATCTTTTTTCATCCCCGAGACCGGATTTGAGAAGATCAGACGGTACCGCCGGTTCATACCGCTGGTAAATTTCCGTTCCTTCGTCTTTTCCAGGTTGCTCATCGCCTGCAGCTTATACTTCATGGCGATACCGGAGCTGGTACCAAAATTCTCATCCGAGATATTGGCTACCATGCTGATATGGAAGATGAGCTTTTCCAGTCGATCGATCAGATGCTCCTGTGTAGTGTCTCCATCTGGCTTCTGAAGAAATTCAACGATCAACCGCTCGGTATCTCCATCAAAGTTAATGATTCTGTCGTCCCGGATATGCGCCACATCATCTTCTTCCAGCTTGGATCCAAGAACTTTCAGATAAGCATCCGCGAAATAGTCAACATCATTGGCCTTCTCGCTGATCGCCTTATTGTATGCGTTGATCATCGTAAGCACCGGTTCGAAGATTCCCATCCGCTCCTTGTTTTCTACGTACTCAGATGCCGGAACGCCATCAAAGCCGTGTATCTTCTCGTCTGCATCCCAGATCAGCTTTCCCTTTATTGTGAACCATCGAACCTTCGTCTCATCTGAAACGCTGCCATGAAGGATCTGATTCGAATCGTAATACAGCCGCACGAAATACCGTTCCCTTTCCAGCACGGAATCATCGTAAATCATGAATGCATCCAACGGGCTTAGATAGGTAATGCCGATGTTTCCGTTCTCATCGACATAATACATTTCATAGCCCTTGCCGAAAATGCTGCAGATTTTGGACAGCTCAGCATTGTTATCGTCCTGATCGTTGTACTGGTCCAGAAATTCAACATACTTCGCAACTGCTTCGTTCCCATTGTCGACCTGCAGTTTGATCGGATGCCCGATGAAGAAGCCGTTCATCGTATCCACGATGTATTTGGCAAAATTAACCATAATCCGGTTGTCTGGCTTCCATTTCGGCTTTAACGGCTCATGCAGGATCGGATACTCCGTCTCGTAGGCCTCCTGCAGCATGCTGTATCTAAATGCGCACTCTCCGGAATGCCGCATGATAAATTCGTTCAATTTGGCATCTGTCAGCGTCTCTTCCGACGGTAGCCTATACAAATTCGTCCACACCTCTATATCCCTCCTTTCACTTTTCTGTTCAGCCGCGGTTTTGCCTTACGTTCTTCCTCAATCGAGTACCGAAGCATCGCCATGGCATCATCAAAAAACGGAACTGGCTCTTCGAGATAAGTGTTGGTACGCTCATCCTTCTTCCACTTCCATTGCTGAATTTCTTTTATTGTATTGACGCAGGACGGGTAGATATGGATCCTATGCTGTTTCAAATAGTCTATCTGGGCATGCACGCTGTTCGGCTCTTTCTGCACACCTTTTGCGCGGTATCCCGCCTTCTGCCACATCTTGATACGGTCCGGCTCCGCAGAATCGCACCACATACGCAGGCGCTTGCTGAACTGTCCTTCTGCCAGCCGGATGATCTCATCCGTATCCATCTCATACACGTACAGCTCCCGGCACAGATACAGCTCCCCATCCTTGAAACCGACCTCGCCGATGCAGTTTGCGTGGTTGAAGCCGAAGTCCTGTGCATTGACCATGTAGTCGAATCGTTCCGGCGAGCGGTCAAATTCTTCGACAACATAGTTTTTGAGGATCAGTCCGGCGACTTCTCCCCATTCCCCCAGGCCATATACCCGATACCCTTCTGGATCCACTTCCTTACGCCGCATCATACGTCTTCGGTAGGCATCATCGATAAAGCGGTTCTGCTCGTAGGTTGACTGATGTGTCAGAACATCCGGATCTGACCGGTCAAAGAACACACGCTTAATCCAGTGGTACGCCGATACCGGGTTGAACGTCATCCGGATCTGATAGAACTGTCCATCCGGCAGTTCACCACGGAGACGGTCATCGATGATCTCGAAGTCTGCCTGCGTAATCTCCGTGGCTTCTTCAATCCACACATCTGTCAGCTTCCCACGCTTGAAGGTAATGGA
>CDYK01043483.1_pt1 | contig 17473 bp, 24 predicted proteins | sample 554841 | NCBI WGS metagenome assembly CDYK01 (sample SAMEA3182102, study PRJEB8094) | gut metagenome | biome: human; feature: gut; material: Stool; isolation source: human stools | place: Canada | collected 2013-02-18
TACCACCGAGGGTGTAGGGGTCTACGGCGAAACGCCGGAGGAATACCTTTGCCGCATGGAAACGCTGCATGAGCTGATGGCTGTTCTGGACACCTGTACCGAGGCCCAGCGCCGCCGGTTCCTGCTCTATGCGCTTGACGGGCTGAGCCTTGCAGAGATCGGTGTGCTGTGCGGCTGCTCCAAAGTGGCTGTTTATCAAAGTGTGGAGGCGGTCAGAAAAAAATTTATAAATTTCTTTGAGAACAGGCTTAACGAATGACCTGTTTTCTGGCTACCAAGTGAAAGGGATCATTTCCCTTATCTCAGCGAGGGGCGGACAGCGGACGAGCTGCCCGCCTCTCCGATTTTCAGGAGGTAAGCCTATGAAAACAATCAATCTGCGGTGGATGTATCCCCACTACCGGCATGACGAGTTTGTGGATGTTACAGACGAGATATGGACAGCGATGTATCAGGCCCAGCGGGAGATGGAGAACTATGAGCGCCGGAAAGTCTACCACCGCGCCTACTACTCTCTGGACGCATACAGCTGGCTGGAAAATTACGCACTGGAACACAGCAGATCGCCGGAAGATATTTTGCTGGAACGAGAAGAAATGACCACCCGACTATACCTGATTGCAGCTCTGCCGGTGGCTCTGGCTCATGCCACTCCGACACAGGCCCGCCGTGTTCACGCCTACTACATTGCTGGTATCAAGCAGCCGGAAATCTCTCGGATAGAGGGCGTCCACAGCAGCAAGGTTAGCGTTGCCATCCGCCGGGGTCTGCGGAATATGCGCCGCTGCTATGATGGCCTTTTCCAAACAGAGTGAGGGCATGCCTATGCAGACCATCAATCTCAAACAATATTATCCATTTTGCAAAGAGGACATTTTTGTGGAGGTGTCCGATGAGATCGTCGAAGCGTTTCTTCTGGACAAGAGAGCCGAGGCCGCCAGAGATCGCAAGATGTTCCGGTATAAGGCGTTTTATTCCCTCGATTGTAACGACGGAATCGAAAATGCTGCAATCGGCTGGGCGCAGTCATCGCCGGAGGATCATCTGATAGAAAAAGAAAAATTAGCCGAATACGAAGAACTGATACGGCGATTGTATGAAGCCATTTCCTCCCTGCCGTCTATGCAGGCTCGCCGTGTCCACGCCCGCTATATGCTGGGTATGAAAGTGAAAGATATTGCCGCAATGGAGGGTATCACGCCATCACAGGCGGGAAAATCCATCCACGCTGCACTGCGGAGGCTGCGCCGGTACTTTGCTCGACAGAAATGGACGGTCAATCTATGAGTATTTTCAAAGAAAAGAGGTGCCTGACATGAACGAAAAAATTACAGCCCACCCCCAAAAAGAAGAACGGGAGAAAGTCCTGAAGGAGATCCGGCAGCTTGAAAACCGAAAGAAGATTTTGGAGAACAAGCAGCGGAACGAAGAACGCAGGGTTCGCACCCGCCGCCTGATTGAGCGCGGAGCCATTTTGGAGAGTATTTTTCCGCTGCCTCCCAACCTTTCCGGCGTAGAGGTCAAAGCGTTCCTGATTGCCCTGTCCCATCTTCCGGGGGCTGCGGAATTGACTGCAAACGTGTCAAAATCCGGGGATACGCCATAAGTCCCTTGTTTACAAGGGCGCACTTATACACCGTTGCCGGTGCTGTGCGCCCTGCCGGGGGCATTGCGTACTTCGTCCGCGATGGGAAGCTACGCTCCCCAAACCCCTTGTGCGCTCTGCACAGCCAAACACCCGCTTTGCGTTTGTCCGGCTCCACAGAGCCTGTTATCCCCTCACTGAAAGGAGGTGTTCCCCATAGATTTCTGTCATATCCCCGTCAGTATCATCAAGCGCAGCGCAGGCCGTTCTGCCGTTGCCGCAGCTGCTTACCGCAGCGGAACCAAGATGACAAATGAATGGGATGGAATGACCCACGACTACACCCGGAAAGGCGGCATTGTCCATGCGGAGATCATGCTGCCCGCCCACGCGCCGCCGGAATTTGCAGACCGATCTATCCTCTGGAACAGCGTGGAGCAAATCGAGAAAGCAAGGGACAGCCAGCTTGCCCGTGAGATCGAGGCAGCTCTGCCCCGTGAACTGTCCGGTGAACAGCAGCTTGCCCTTGTGCGCGCCTATGTGAAGGACAACTTTGTAGACAAAGGAATGTGTGCTGACTTTGCTATCCATGACAAGGGAACCGGCAACCCTCATGTCCATATCATGCTGACGCTCCGGCCTCTGAAAGAAAATGGACAGTGGGGCGCAAAGTGCCGCAAGGCATACGATCTGGACGAGAACGGCCAACGCATCCAGGACGGGAAAGGCGGCTGGAAGAACCACCGGGAGGACACCACCGACTGGAACGACAAAGGGAATGTGGAGATTTGGCGGGCGGCATGGGCGGCCTGCACCAACCGGGCATTGGAGGCCGCCGGTCATCCCGCCCTGGTAGACCACCGCAGCTACAAGCGCCGGGGCATTGATAAAATCCCCTCTGTCCATCTGGGGCCAGCCGCCAGCCAAATGGAAAAGCGCGGCATCCGCACCGACAAGGGCGAAGTAAACCGGCAGATCGCCGCCGACAACAAGCTGCTGAAAGAAATCAAAGCCCGCATTACCCGTCTTTATCGCTGGTCGAAAGCCGAAACGGAAAAACCACAAACACAGCAAAGCAGCTTGACAGCTTTGTGGGAGGCCCAACAGCAGCTCAAGCGGCCCGACACCCGCACCGGCAAAATCCGGGCTTTACAGGAGAGCGCCGCCCTGTTCAGCTTTTTGCAGGCAAACGGCATCCAATCCATGCAGCAGCTCCATGAAAAAATCGCAGATATGAACACCCGTTACTATGACCTGCGGCGAGAGATCGTCAAGGCTGAGCGCCGGATCGCTGTCCTCACCGAGCGCGGGGAGATGTGGGCGCAGTACAACGAGTATAAGACTGTCCACAAGCAGCTTGTCAGGGTAAAGCCGGAGAAGCGGGAACTGTTCGAGCAGCGCCACAGCCGGGAACTGATCCTCTATGACGCGGCGGCCCGGTATCTGAAAGAACTGAAAGCCAGCGGCGAGGAAATCACCCCGAAGGAATGGCGGCGTGAGATCGACCTGTTGACCGCCCAGAAACAGGTGGACAGCATCGACATGAAAGCTATGCGGGAGGAGCTAAAAGCTGTGGAACGGCTCCGCAAGGCCGCCGACCAACTGGCCCGGCAGGAACGGGACAAGCCCCGCGACCGGGGGCCGGAGCGGTAAAGGGTACGGCGCTTTGCCGACCCCTTTCAGGTGCGTCGCGTTTCACGACACCCTTTTGCACACAGAAAAACCGCCGTACAGGTTTCCCCATACGGCGGCAGATGGTTTATTTGCCGAACAAGTCGCTGTGCGACCCGGTGCGGGCAAGCGTCAGCACCAGCACATCATCCTCGATACGGTAAATGAGCAGCCAGTCCGGGAGAATGTGACATTCCCGATGGCCCACCCAATCGCCGGACAAATCGTGATCGCGGTTTTTATCCGGCAGCGGTTCGCCCATTGCCAGCAATGCTACGACCTGCTCCAGCAGTTCGATCTTCAAGCCACGCTTGATGGCTCGTTTGTAGTCTTTTTTGAAACTGGTCGTGTACTTGACGGTATATTTGGTTTCTTTCATCTTTTCAGGTCAGCAAATAACTCGTCAAGGTCATTGTAGCCCTTTACAGACGGGTCTTTTGCAATCCTTTCCGCTTCCAGCATGGCAGCAACCGTTTCTTTGTTCGGCTGTTCCAGCCTTACTTCAAAGGGAATGCCGCCTTCACGAAGCGACTGGCGCACAAAGATGTTAAACGCCGTAGTCAGGTTCATGCCAAGCTCAGTAAACAGTGCGTCCGCCTGCGCTTTCAAATCTGCGTCCATGCGGATACTGATGTTTGTGGTATTTCCAGCCATACGATCAACCCCTTTCTGCTGGCAATTATAGTATATGCCATTTGCACGAAGAAAACAATACTTTGCACGAATATTTAACAATAAATTCATTTAAGGAGGTTACCAACTTTATGAAAGAAATCATTTATGAAGAACAATAAGTCTGAACCTATCCCCGTCATGGATTACCGCCAGTACCGCAGAGTGCGGAGGCTGGTGCATGAGTGCTGTAACTACATCGACGGAAACTGTATCGCCCTGGACGATGGGGAGGAATGTGTCTGTGTCCAGTCTATTTCCTACTCCCTGTTGTGCAGGTGGTTTCGGGCGGCGGTATTGCCGCAGGATAAGGAACTGGAAACGGCGCTGTTCCACCGGCTGAATGCAAAGAAATGCGCCGTATGTGGGGCGCTGTTTACCCCCGGTTCCAACCGGGCCAAATACTGCCCGGAATGTGCCGCACGCATGAAGCGGATCAACGCCGCAAAGCGCAAGCGGAAACAACGGGAGAAATGTCACGCTTTAGGGGCTGAAAAACCCTTGTAAATCAAGGATTTTTTCGAGGGTATCAAAGGCAGGCTGATAGATTTATCCTCCGACCCCTAAAACGGTCTTAAAATGCGTACAGAATCCCAAGAGAAACCCCAAGGAGGAACCCTATGTCAGACAACCGAAAATATTATTACCTGAAACTCAAAGAAAACTATTTTGACGATGATTCCATCGTGCTGCTGGAAAGTATGCAGGATGGTGTGCTATATTCCAACATTCTGCTCAAGCTGTATCTGAAATCGCTGAAACATGGTGGACGGCTTCAACTTGACGAGGACATTCCTTACACGGCGCAGATGATCGCCACCATTACCCGCCAGCAGATCGGCACTGTGGAGAGAGCCTTGCAGATCTTTTTGAAGCTGGGTCTTGTGGAAGTGCTGGACAGCGGCACATTCTACATGAGCAACATCGAACTTTTAATCGGCCAGTCCTCTACCGAGGCTGAGCGAAAGCGGGCTGCGAGGCTCCAAAATAAGGCGCTTTCTGCGCCCCGGACAAACGGCGGACATTTGTCCGACATTCGTCCACCAGAGATAGAGATAGAGTTAGAGAAAGAGATAGAGATAAAGAGAGAGATAGAGAAGGGACACCCCGCCCCCGCCTATGGCCGTTACCAGAATGTTTTCCTGACGGACGGGGAACTGGCAGACTTGCAGGCCAGCTTTCCCACTGTATGGGGCCAGTACATCGAAAAGCTGTCCGAGTACATGGCTTCTACCGGCAAGCGTTATCAGAGCCATGCAGCCACCATCCGGCGCTGGGCCGGTGAGGACGCGAAAAAGGCGGCCCCGCCCACCCGCAACCGGGATTACAGCGTAAAGGAGGATGAAACTGTATGATTGAGATTACCGCAGAAATCCGGGCGCTGATCGACAAGGCAGCCGCCGGTGTGGAACTGGCCGGGGACGAGTACATAGACCCGGCAGACGGCCTCATTCACTGTAAGAAGTGCGGCGGCCAGAGGCAGACCGTTGCGCCATGCTTTGGAAAACCAGGCTACTTCATGCCCCGCTGCATCTGCCAGTGCCAGCAGGAGGCCGAGGAACAGCGCAAGGCTGCTGAAGAACGGCAGCGCCGCATGGAGCGTATCAAACGCCGAAAGGCACAGGGCTTGCAAGACCGCTATCTCTATGACTACACCTTTGCCAACGACAACGGCCAGAACCCATTGATGGACAAGGCCCGCGCCTATGTGGAGAACTGGAAGGAGGCATATAAAAACAACACCGGCCTGCTGTTGTTCGGGGATGTGGGAACCGGCAAGTCTTTTTTCGCCGGTTGCATCGCCAACGCCCTGCTTGACCGGGATGTGCCTGTGCTGATGACGAACTTTCCCACCATCCTGAACCGCCTGACAGGGATGTTCTCCGAGGATAGGGCCGACTTTATCGCCAGCTTTAATGAGTATGACCTACTTATCATTGACGATCTGGGAGTAGAGCGCAGTACCGAATATGCTATGGAGCAGATGTTTTTCGTCATCGACAGCCGCTACCGCAGCCGCAGGCCCATGATTATCACAACAAACTTGAAACTGTCCGAGCTGAAAAACCCGCCTGATCTGGCCCACGCCCGTATCTATGACCGTATTTTGGAACGGTGTGCGCCGATTCTTTTTGACGGGAAGAATTTCCGGGAAGAAAATGCCGGTGCTACCCGACAGACAGCAAAAGACATTGTAAACAGTAAGCAAGACTGATTTTTTACCGGGCGGCACAGACCCGTTCGGAGAAAGGAGCGCCATGAACAGAGAACCCCGTACTATGCAGGTGGCAGACGCCGCTACTGCGTCCAGAGCGCCGAAAAACACGCCAGCGATGGTAAAGAAAATCGGCAAGACAACCTACAAGGTTCATGTCCATTTCAGCAATACCAGCACAGAAACCATGAGCGATAAAATCAAGCGTATGCTCAAAAATGAAATTCAGCAGATGTGACAGACTGATAAACGAAGCCGCCTTGTGCTAAACTGATGATGGTACGCACCAAAATTTTTGTCAAGGAGGATACGAAAATGCTTTACACAGAAAAAGAAAAACATGAAATTGAGCGAGTAAAGGAGGTCTTTGCGGAACATCTGCGGCAAAGCCCTGATTTTGAACTGCTCTGGTCGGACAAGGTAGGCTATGTCTGGCTGACGATTGGCGTCAATCCAGTCTATGTGGATACCGGTATCAGAATCGAATCAGCCGCCGATCTCTGCGGCAGGTGTTTGGATGATGTTGCTACGGATGTTTTATATATGACAGGCAACGATCATGCACTGGAAGCAGCCGATCCGCTGGAATTGGCCGAAATCAAGCGGCGCTGGGAGCCATATATCAACCAGCTGCCAGACTATGCGTATCTCTGCAAAGACCTGCTGAACGGAAAAATGTAATCTATCAAACGAGGTGTCAGGAGCCATACGGTGCTTCTGGCACCTTTTTGTAGATTTTTTGTGAATTTGATTAAAAAGTCCTTGACAATTTGTCTCTGGAAAAACCGCTAAGTCGATTTTGATTTCCTGCGGTGCGCGTCTGGCCGTATTTGATATTGCGGAGCTGCGCGAGGTTACATCCTACGATGAGTTGGAACTGGATACGCTGGGAGACAGAAAAACGGCTCTGTTCCTCATTATGAGTGATACGGATGACAGTTTTAACTTTCTCATTTCCATGTGCTACACCCAGTTATTCAACCTGCTTTGTGAAAAGGCCGACGATGTGTATGGCGGCAGGCTTCCAGTTCATGTGCGCTGTCTGATTGATGAGTGTGCCAACATCGGGCAGATTCCGAAGCTGGAAAAGCTGGTGGCCACCATCCGAAGCCGTGAAATCTCTGCCTGTCTGGTGTTGCAGGCACAGAGCCAGCTCAAGGCAATTTACAAAGATAATGCCGATACCATCATCGGCAATATGGATACTTCCATCTTCCTGGGTGGCAAAGAGCCAACAACGCTGAAAGAGCTGGCGGCTGTTCTGGGAAAGGAGACCATAGACACTTACAACACCGGAGAGAGCCGGGGACGGGAGACCTCCCACTCGCTTAACTATCAGAAATTGGGAAAAGAGCTGATGAGCCAGGACGAGCTGGCAGTTATGGATGGCGGCAAGTGCATCTTGCAGTTGCGCGGTGTGCGTCCGTTTCTTTCAGACAAGTATGACATTACCAGACACCCTAATTTCAAATACACAGCTGATGCAGACAAGCGAAATACCTTTGATATTGAAGCATTTTTGTCTGCCAGACTAAAACTCAAGCCTGATGAGGTCTGCGATGTATATGAAGTAGACACGGAGGGCGTGTAATACGGTTCCGCTGAGAAAGGAGTGATCGTATCTATTTGCCGCAACTGCCTCTGTTGAGGCCATTGGCGTACAAAGCGGGCAATCATCAACAAAATAATGAAAAAGGAGGACAGCCGGAATCAGGCTCTCATAGATAGAGGGCAGATTGTTCCGGCTTTTGTGCGCTTATGAAACAAACCTAACTAATCATTCAAATGATTCCGGCTAATATTATTTATGGCATTTTTTGAACAGGCAATTACCGTTCTTCAGACTCTCGTTATCGCTCTGGGCGCTGGTCTTGGTATCTGGGGTGTCATCAACCTGTTGGAAGGTTACGGCAACGACAACCCTGGCGCCAATGCTCATGTACGATAAAGAAGTAAGATACTAAAAACAAAACATAGACCGCCAGTACCCCGCTATTCCGTTATTACCCTATGCAGAAAGTACAACATTTTGTAACTTTTCCGTGAAGCCTATTGACTTTGATACCCCAAAAGAGATATAATATAGTCGCTACTTAGTAAAACTAAATAGCAAAGCTGAAGAGAGGCGACAGTATGAATAACAGATATGTCCAACAATTCAAAAAAGGCTCTCTGGAAATGATACTCTTATGCCTAATCGGACGCAAAGAAACTTATGGATACGAAATTATATCCGAATTGAATAACAGTGCGTCTGTTTTGGGATATGCAAAAGAGGGAACCATTTATCCTATTCTGTATCGTTTGCAGGAAGCAGAACTAATTAAATGTCGATTGGCTCCGGCTGTGGCAAATGGCGGTTCAAAAAAGTATTACTCTCTAACTGATAAAGGCAGGAATATACTTGATGAACTAATCTTATTTTGGTCAAGCTATGAGAACTGCGTAAACGGCTTCATAGAAAGTTATCAACAAGCGAGGGTATCGAAATGAAAGAACAATATATTAAACAAGTTGAAAAGGAACTATCCTTACCACATAAAGCGAAAAAAGAGGTTGTGCGTGATTTGAATGAAGTTTTCGCGTCTGCTTTGGAGCATGGAGAAACGGAACAGCAGGTTATCCAGCGTTTAGGAACACCAAAAGAATTTGCAGACAGCACCGCAGAGCAGTTTGGTATTGATAACGCCTCATCAAAAAAAAGGAAAGGTATCATTTCTGCGCTTGTTGCGCTTATTGTTGCGGTTGTTGCCTTTTCGATATATGCTGTCACACGATTAGGAAAAGCACCAGAGGGCGCAATCAGACAGGCAGACGCAACAACAAATATCCAGATTGAGAGTGCATTGGGCTTTGATGTTTTACAAATCATTTTGGCAGTTGGGTTTGCCGCAGCGGTAATTGCTGTTTTATTGATTATCCGAACTATACACAAAAATAGGAGATAACTTATGAAGAAGTATATTTCTGTATTGGCAATCATATTCATAATTTCTTTGGCCGCGTGTTCTAATCAAACTATTTCGTCTACACCCACAGGTAATGAGAGCAATATACAATCTAACAGTATTACCACTCTTGACAAGGGTATCTGGCCTGTTAATGAATACACAGAGGGGCTTCCTATTCCGCCCGGTACAGTTGCATGGGCAACACTTGATACAGAACATGAAAATTGCAGTGTCAACCTTACCGGCATTAGCGACGACGACTATAGCGAGTACATGGAGGTTTTGAACCAAGAAGGTTTTTCCGTAATTGAGAATGTATCGGAGGAAATCGAAGAGGGAAACTATGTTTCGATTGGGACACTTTTATCAAACGAAGATAAGTGGTTGAGTATCAGTTACATACCAGATAGTTTAACTATCTATATTTCCTTTGACAATAATTGAAAGAGATAATGAAATAGCAAAGCCAGCCGAGCCAGTCAACGGTCAAGATGAACGGCGCATACGCGCCGCCGTTGACAGTCCCGCCCGTCTTTGCTGGTAGGCAATCAAGGGGCGACAGCAAGGAGTGCTGCCGCCCCGCACTATTATTCAGAGAGGGGGAATTTCCATGACCGAAGATGAAGCCTACAAAGTGCATATCCAGTACACATTCAATGCCTTTTGCAAGATTGTCATTCGTCACGCAGCCATAGATATAATTTTGAAGCTGCGCCGGAGGTGGGAACGGGAAGTTTCCCTTGACTACCTGATGAATGAGAAGTTTGTCCAGCTTGCCGAGCCGGAGCAGCTTGAAGAATATCTTTTTACGGCCTGCGGCCAGACCGCCGTTCTGTACCATGCGGAACTTGCCGCCGCCCTTGCCCGTTTGCCGGAGCAGACACAGGAAAAAATTTTCCGTTACTACTTCCTGCGCCAGCCGCAGCGCGTGATCGGCGTACATATTGGCCGGACACGCAGCACAGCGGGGCGGCATATCCAGCTTGCCTTGCAGCGGCTACGGCGGCTCATGGAGGAAAATCGCTATGAGTAAACTTCTCCCCTATGAAACAATCGTTAAGGCGCATGAGGGCGACCCGGACGCAATCGACACCGTCCTTTCCCACTACGCCGGATATATCCGCTACTTTTCCAAAGTACACGGACAGGTCAACGCTGAGGTTGAGGAATATGTGAAACAACAGCTAATTGCCGCGCTGTTCAAGTTTCGATTTGACCGATAAGAAAAAAACTGAATATCAGCCGCTACCAGCGGCCAGCGAAAGCAGTAAGTCTGAAAAAGATTTGCTGCTTTTTTTGTTGTCCATTTGGCAAAATCGCAAACTCACCCGTAGTAGGTAGGTAAAGCCAGAAAAAGGCTGCCTGCCCCGTTTGGCAAATTTCAAAATGCGGTGTTGTAGGGAGTGAAAGGAAAAATTCTCTGCCCCGCCGGTTGCCAAATTTCTCTTTTCCGCATTACAGAAGCAAAAGGAAATTTGAAAAAATCCCCGGACAGCGGGTAGCTGGCGGCCTTTCAAATGTATCTTTGGCGAAAGGAAAAAAGGCCGCGCACAGCGGGCTGAAAGCCCCGCCCTGTTCGCTCTATGTACGGAAAAACCCGGACAGGGGCAGTCTGCGGCTTACTAAGAGCAAGTTTCTACCACGGTGCCAAAATCCGCAATTCTGCGGTTTTGCCCCTCGCGGGAAACTTGTTGGGGAGTGCCTTCCCCAAACCCTGCTATGCGGCTTGCGCCGCAAAAAGATTTCCGTCCGGCGAAAAGTTTTTTCTCTCTTTCGCCCCAGAAATGGCTAACAGATAAGAGCATTTTTTGTGATAAGTGAAAGGAGGTATACAGCCCATGCCAAAGCGATACAACACACCCCACCGCAGCCGCGTTGTGAAAACCCGGCTGTCCGAAGATGAATACGCCGATTTCACAGCGCGGCTTGCGCCCTATGGTATCAGCCAGTCGGAATTTCTCCGGCAGGCGATACGGCGGGCGACCATACGCCCCGTTATCCATGTGTCAGCGGTCAATGACGAACTGCTTTCCGCTGTCGGGAAGCTGGCCGCCGAGTACGGCAGGATTGGCGGCAACCTCAACCAGATTGCCCGGTATCTGAACGAGTACGGCGCACCCTACAACGCGCTGTCCGGCGAGGTACGCGCCGCCATAGCCGACCTTGCCGCCCTCAAGTATGAAGTCCTCAAGAAAGTAGGTGACGCGGTTGGCAACACTCAAGCATATCAACTCTAAAAACGCCGACTACGGAGCCGCTGAACAATACCTGCTTTTCGAGCATGACGAGTTTACCATGAAGCCCGTCCTTGATGAAACCGGCAGGCTTATCCCCCGCGAGGACTACCGGCTGTCCACGCTGAACTGCGGCGGCGAGGATTTTGCCGTTGCCTGTATGCGGGCAAATCTCCGCTACGGGAAGAACCAGCGGCGCGAAGATGTGAAAAGCCACCACTATATCATCAGCTTTGACCCACGGGACGGGCCGGACAATGGCTTGACCGTAGACCGGGCGCAGGAATTGGGCGAGAAGTTTTGCGCCGAACATTTCCCCGGCCACCAAGCCCTTGTATGCACCCACCCGGACGGGCATAACCACAGCGGCAATATCCATGTGCATATCGTCATTAACAGCCTGCGGATTGAGGAAGTGCCGTTCCTGCCCTACATGGACAGGCCAGCCGATACAAAGGCCGGTTGCAAGCACCGCTGTACCGACGCGGCCTTGCGCTACTTCAAGTCCGAAGTCATGGAAATGTGCCACCGGGAGGGGCTTTACCAAATCGACCTCTTGAACGGCAGCAAGAACCGCGTCACCGACCGGGAGTATTGGGTGCAGAAAAAGGGACAGGCCGCGCTGGACAAGCAGAACGCCCCCATGATTGCAGGCGGTATCACGCCCCGGCAGACCAAGTTTGAAACGAACAAGGAAAAGCTGCGGCAGACCATACGCGCCGCGCTGTCTGCGGCGACCTCATTCGAGGACTTTTCCTCTCTGCTGCTGCGGGAGGGCGTGACCGTCAAGGAGAGCCGGGGGCGGCTTAGTTACCTCACGCCGGACAGGACGAAGCCCATTACCGCCCGGAAGCTGGGCGACGATTTTGACCGCGCCGCCGTCCTTGCCGTTTTGGAGCAGAACGCCGCCAGAGCCGCAGAAAAGCCCGCAGCCATACCCGAATACCCCCGGCATGGGAAAACCGGCATACAGCCCGCAAAAGCCCCACAAACCGCCCCGAAACAGGACGGTGTGCAGCGGCTTGTGGACATTGAAAAGAAGCTGGCCGAGGGTAAAGGCCGGGGCTATGAACACTGGGCGAAGATACACAATCTGAAGCAGGCAGCCAAGACACTGAATGTGTACCAGCAGTATGGCTTTACTTCCCCGGAACAGTTAGAAGCCGCCGTTGATACCGCCTATCAGGAAATGCGCCAGACCAGCGGCAAGCTGAAAACGCTGGAAACGAAGCTACAAGGAAAAAAGGAGTTGCAGCAACAGGTACTTGCCTATGCCAAGACCAAGCCCGCCCGCGACGGGCTGAAAGCGCAGAAATCCGAGAAAGCCCGCGCCGCCTACCGGCAGGCAAACGAGAGCGATTTTATCATAGCCGAAGCCGCCGCCCGGTATTTCAAGGCGCATAGCATTACCAAGCTGCCCGCCCGGAAAGCGTTGCAGGCCGAGATCGAGCAGCTTATCTCCGAGAAAGACGGCCTGTATAACACCTATCACGAACAGAAACAGCGGTTCAAGGAATTGCAGACCGTCAAGCGGAACATCGACCAGATTTTGCGCCGGGAGGAACTCCACCGCAGAAAGGAGCAGAGCCATGAGCGATAAGTTACCGAGAATGGACTACCGCCAGCACCGGCGGGCGCGGCGGCTGGTGCATGAGTGCTGTAACTACGACGAGGGGAACTGCCTGCTGCTGGACGACGGGGAGCCTTGCGTGTGCGTCCAGAGCATTTCCCTTTCCCTCATGTGCCGCTGGTTCCGTGTGGCTGTCCTGCCCCTTGACGGGGAGCTGGCCGCAGCCCTTTTGTACCGGGGGAGCCGGAAACGGTGTGCGGTCTGCGGCGCGGCATTTGTCCCCAAATCCAACCGTGGGAAATACTGCCCCGACTGCGCCGGACGCATGAAGAAAATCAAAGCCGCCGAGAGAAAGCGGAAACAAAGGCAGAGATGTCACGCTTTAGAGCCTTTCAAACCCGCATAAATCAAGGCTTTTTTCGTGGGTGTCAAAGGGTACGCGATACATTTATCCTTTTCCCCCGGAAACGCCGTTCTAAATGCGTACAAACGCCCCAAATCCACCCAAAGGAGGAACCATGTCAGACAACCGAAAATACTACTACCTCAAGCTGAAAGAGAATTACTTTGACGAGGACGCTATCGTACTGCTGGAAAGTATGCAGGACGGTATCCTCTATTCCAACATTCTCTTGAAACTGTACCTGAAATCGCTGAAAAACGGCGGGAAGTTGCAGCTTGATGAAAATATCCCCTACACCGCGCAGATGATTGCCACCATTACCCGCCAGCAAGTCGGCACCGTAGAGCGAGCCTTGCAGATTTTTATGAAGCTGGGGCTTGTGGAGCCGTTACAGAACGGCGCGCTGTATATGAGCAACATCGAACTGCTTATCGGCCAATCCTCTACCGAGGGGGAGCGAAAACGGCGGGCAAGGCTGGCTTTGCAGGAGCAGAAAGCCTTGCCAAAGGCCGGGGCGGATATTTGTCCACCATATCAAGCGGACATTTGTCCACCAGAGATAGAGATAGAGAAAGAGATAGAGATAGAAAAAGAGAGAGAGCGAGAGTTAGATACGGGACAGCCCGCCCGCGCTGCCTATGGCCGGTATGAAAATGTCTTTCTTTCGCAATCAGAACTGGACGGGCTGAAAGCAGACCTGCCCGACAAATGGAACTACTACATTGACCGGCTATCCTGCCATATCGCGTCCAGCGGCAAGCGATACCGCAGCCATGCCGCCACAATCTACAAGTGGGCGCAGGAGGACGCAGCCAAGAAAGCCCCGAAAAAGGGCATACCAGACTACTCATGCAAGGAGGGTGAGAGTTTATGAAGAACGAAATCAACGCTGTTTTGGAGAATATGACGACTGTTACCCCGGAGCCGGAGGACTACACCGGCGAGGACGGTTTACTGTACTGCGGCAAGTGCCGTAAGCCGAAAGAAGCCTATTTTGCGCCGGATAAGGCCGCTATCTTTGGCCGTGACCGTCACCCGGCAGAGTGCGACTGCCAGAGAGCCGCCCGCGAGGAACGGGAGGCCGCCGAGAAGCGGCGCAGGCACCTTGACACCGTGGAGGAACTGAAACGCCGGGGCTTTACCGACCCCACCATGCGGGACTGGACTTTTGAGAACGACAACGGCAGGAACCCGCAGGCCGGGATTGCCCGCCGGTATGTGGAGCATTGGGAGGATATGCGAACCGACAATATCGGCTGCCTGTTCTGGGGCGGCGTGGGAACCGGGAAAAGCTACCTTGCGGGCTGTATCGCAAACGCCCTCATGGAGAAAGAAATCCCCGTCCACATGACGAATTTTGCCCTTATCCTCAACGACCTTGCCGCCAGCTTTGAGAACCGCAACGAGTACATTTCCCGCCTTTGCCGCTATCCGCTGCTTATCCTTGACGACTTCGGCATGGAGCGCGGCACCGAGTACGGGCTGGAACAGGTTTTCAATGTGATTGACAGCCGTTACCGCAGCGGCAAGCCGCTGATCGTCACGACCAACCTCACGCTGGACGACCTGCGGAACCCAGAGGACACCGCACATTCCCGGATTTATGACCGCCTGATTTCCATGTGCGTCCCGGTACGCTTTACCGGCGACAACTTCCGGCAGGAAGCCGCGCAGCGGAAAATGGAGAGCATGAAGAAACTGATTACCGACTGAAAGGAGTATTGCCTATGGCAGATAACAAGCAGCACGACACCCGCACAGCCCGCCGCCCCGACTGCGTGACGGAAATCCGCATGGGCAATTCCGTCCTTGTCGTGTTCGGCTATTTCAAGAAAGATACCACGACCACCGCCGCCGACAAAATGGCGCGGGTACTGGAAGCGGAAGCCGCTGCTACACAAAAACCGGAAATTTGACAAATCATAAAGAAGCAGATTTTACACTTTTGCCGCTATACAGCCCCCGCTATTCCGTGGTACAATAAAGCTACGGAATAGTGGGGCTGGCTGTCGGAAACGGAGGATTTTATGTTAAGACAAGCCACCCAAAACCTCATTACCGCCCTTTATCCGAGATTGTCCCATGAGGACGAGTTGCAAGGCGAAAGCAATTCCATTTCCAACCAAAAGCGTATTTTGGAAACCTACGCCAAGCAGAATGGCTTTACCAATCTGCGCTGGTACACCGACGACGGCTTTTCCGGCGCAAACTTCCAGCGCCCCGGTTTTCAAGCCATGCTTGCAGACATTGAAGCCGGGAAAGTGGGTACGGTCATCGTCAAGGACATGAGCCGGTTAGGGCGAAACTACTTGCAGGTGGGATTTTACACGGAAATGCTGTTCCCCCAAAAGGGCGTGCGGTTTATCGCTGTCAACGACAATGTGGACAGCGCAAACGGCGGCATGGACAACGATTTTACCCCTCTGCGAAATCTGTTCAACGAATGGCTGGTGAGAGATACGAGCAAGAAAATCAAGGCAGTTAAGAGAGCAAAAGGCATGAGCGGCAAGCCCGTTACCAGCAAGCCGGTCTATGGCTACCTCATGGACGAGGACGAGAACTATCTCGTTGACGTGGAAACCGCGCCGGTTGTCCAGCAGATATACCAGCTTTGCCTTGCCGGGAACGGCCCGACCAAGATTGCCCGTATGCTTACGGAGCAGCAAATCCCCACGCCGGGGACGCTGGAATACCGCAGGACGGGCAGCACCCGCCGCTACCACCCCGGCTATGAGTGCAAATGGGCGACAAACACCGTCGTTCATATCCTCGAAAACCGGGAGTACACCGGCTGTCTGGTAAACTTCAAGACAGAGAAGCCCTCTTACAAGGTCAAGCACAGTGTAGAGAACCCCGTGGAGAAGCAGGCCATTTTCCCGAACCACCATGAGCCGATTATCGACACGGAAACATGGGAGCGTGTGCAGGAGTTACGCAAGCAGCGCAAACGCCCGAACCGCTATGATGAAGTGGGGGTGTTCTCCGGTATGCTGTTCTGCGCCGACTGCGGCCATGTGATGTACCAGCAGCGGTATCAGAACAAAACCCGCAAGCAGGACTGTTACATCTGCGGCAGCTACAAGAAGCGCACCCGCGATTGTACGGCGCACTTTATCCGCACCGACCTGTTGACCGCCGGTGTCCTCTCCAATCTCCGGCAAGTGACGGAATACGCCGCCAAGCATGAGAGCCGCTTTGTGAAGCTGCTTATCCAGCAGAACGAGATCGGCGGCAAGAGAAAGACCGCCGCAGCTACCAAGCAGCTTGAACAGGCGCAGGAGCGCATTGCCGAAGTGAGCCGCATTATCAAGCGGCTGTATGAGGACAATGTAAACGGCAAAATCAGCGACGAGCGTTTCATGGAACTGTCGGCAGACTATGAGCAGGAACAGCGGGAACTGAAAGACCGCGCCGCCGCTTTGCAGGCCGAACTGGACAAGTCGCAGGCCGCCACCGTCAACGCGGAAAAGTTTATGGGTATCGTCCGAAAGCACCTTGCCTTTGAGGAACTTACCCCCACCCTCTTGCGGGAGATGATTGAGAAAATCGTCGTGCATGAGTGCAGTTATGACGAGAACGGCACCCGCAGGCAGGACATTGAGATTTATTACAGCTTTGTCGGCAAGATTGACTTGCCCGAAGCCTAACGCCCGACCTATCCGACACAGCCCTAAGTGCCGGATAGGAACGGCAAAATTTTTTACACTTCTATTGCTTCTTTATCGCACATCAGTAAAATCTCAGGGCATGAAGCAGTTCATGGCTAATTAAAGGGAACAAAAAGAAAGGAAAAGCACAATCCAGACGGTATCAGCGGCAGGTTACAAGAATAAATTGTGATTTCACAAGATTGGTGCTATAATAATAAGAGAAAAGTTCCTGCCGGGGCAGCCGCCCCGGTGGTATGGATAGAAAGGCAGGAAAACAATATGCACATCAGCTATAAACCACTCTGGCACACACTGTTAGAGCGTGATATGAGAAAAGAAGATTTAAGGCTTGCCGCCGGTATGACAACGAATATGATTGCCAACATGAGCAAAGAGGGAAAGCACATCAGCATGGACACATTAGCCCGTATCTGCGAAACGCTGAATTGTGAGATTACCGATGTGATTGAGTTAGTACCAGACGAGCCTGCTTCCACAGGAGGTAAGGAACATGAGCGAATT
>CDYK01003231.1_pt1 | contig 17380 bp, 11 predicted proteins | sample 554841 | NCBI WGS metagenome assembly CDYK01 (sample SAMEA3182102, study PRJEB8094) | gut metagenome | biome: human; feature: gut; material: Stool; isolation source: human stools | place: Canada | collected 2013-02-18
TCCGTCATCAGCAATAGTCTTAATCATCTTATGAGGAAATAACGCAGCATAGTGCTGGCATTTCATCAAGGTTTCACTCTCATTTACGCTCTTGCGAGGAACAAGGTTACGCTTGTCTATCTCCTCCTGAGGGACATCTTGCAAGTCAATTGTTGGGAATACAATGTATTTCATAATTCTTACTTATTAAAGATTACCTAAAATAAATGATGACATTTTCTCTGCCAACCTGTCAAACCCAAATCTAGGATGCGTTAAATCTGTTGGAAGACAGAACTCATGGAAATTATACTTATTCCACCCCATATCGTTATACAAGTCACAAGTCGGTATATGATTATATTTGCCTATTGCTTTGATTTCCTCTACATATTGAGGTAACAACACCCCTTTGGAATTATTGACATAGTCATCACTCCAAGTTGAATCGTCATTAGGATCATATTTTCTGATAATTGGAGTATATAGATAAATTTTAATTTTAGGATTTGATTCTAAAATCGTTTTTATCATATAATTGATTGCGCCTCTTATATTAGATGTATCTAAGCTAGCATTGTCCCCGTCAGTTAAATCAATACCGCTAGAACAATCGTTTGTACCGCCAAAGATTGTAACAATGTCTACATCTGTTATACTTATTTTTGATAACTCCTGAAGCATTTCCAAAACATACGAGTCACCACTACCATGTGCTATTTTATATTGCATTCCTTCAATCGGGATACTCATGTCACCTTTGCAGAAAGATTCCACAATTGTAACAATTTGGACCGCATCACTGGCAGTAGTATCATCAACAACCGAATCTACATTTTTATATCTTGTGAGTTTTGAGCCTCCAATTGCCGCACGATAAACTTTCGCACCCGTTAACTTGCTGAAATATTCCACAATACCATTCCCTCTTACATCGGATGTATTAGGTAATTGTGTTATTGAGTCCCCAAACATTACAACCTTCTTTTCTAATAAAGGTCTTGCATATCTTATCTGTTCTTCATAAATACTTTCGTTAAAGCATTTTACTACGAAACAAGTTCCATCTTGCGGATAAATTGCTGTTCCATAAGAGTCTGCCGCATACAATCGTAATACAGGATACGCACTTTTATCGATTGTTATTTCATAGTCTTTGCCAAAATAACAATATCCCATTAGAGTGGACTGAACTCCCTCAACATCATATTGATGAACTAAATATTTATCAGTATTCCCGATTATTTTTGATACGTTCAACGTAAATTTATCTGCTGGCGTATCAAATCTATACTCGAAAGAAACACCGTCTTTGTTTGCTTTGAATGTATCATTTAGCAATGTACCGTCCAAGTATTTAACTACGACATTTTTCACATCGTCAGAATACTTCGTTACTAAATCCTTCAATTTGGATATATCTTTTTCGTGTTTTTCTATTGATCTATCTACTTTAGCTTGAACCACGATATTGCCACTTTCTTTTGCTGATGAATAGTAAAATCCAATCGCTTCAATATCTTTATCCAATACAACTCTCTTTTCTATATTGGGATATATTATATCCAGATCAATGTACTCAGACGCACCTATCGGTAGAGCTAACACCTTTAAATAATCCACTATGGAGGTATCCTTCAAAAACAAAGATACCTCCTCATCTTTATACATGATTTCCTTGATAGAATTTTGGTCATTATATCCAATTATGGTAGTATTAATACTTTGTCCTAAATTTGTGGGTATAATTTTGCTGACATCTATCCCCTTTACCTCTTTTATTTCCACCGATAACTCCTCAAAGTTCCTATCTATCCCTTGCGCAATGACTCCCCACTTTTGTTCGGAGTCTTTTGCTATGTCAAATATCTTTTCCATAACTTATTCGTTTTTAATTAATGTTTCATTTGAAATTAAAGTCTCGTTGTCTAACATTGTCAAGTAGCTGGAGATAACTATGTTGATCTTCTGTGGAGACTTGGTGATCTTTCCGGTTACTTCATAGATACCGTTGTCTCCAGATATGGATATGTCGCTAATGGCGTTAGATGATATACCGACCAGCTTATCAGAGGAATTTGACAATGTTATGGTGATAGTGACCGTACTACCCTCAGCAACGTATTCCCCCGGATTAACCGAGTAGGATATCGACGAATAAGGGATGTTGCTCTTCACTATTGGTCTAAACTCCACCATGCCCGGATACAGAGTGCCTAGTTTGTGCTTCTTTAGCTGGCGCTCGATTAAGAATTTACTCATAGAGTAATGAAAAAGCATAAAGGAATACAGCGCTAAAGCGGAATAACCGTTATTGATATTATACCTAGCGATTGTTAATCCTGTGCCTAAACTAGTAGAAGAACCTTTATTAATAACTGTATCTTTATACTGATATGTTGACTGATAACAAATCTCTCTTTCCTTATTGATAGATATAGCAGTATTAGCTAGATAGGAATAGGTAGATTCATTTGCGTTAACGCTTCTATGTTCTACTAAGAAGGGAGTATTAGCATTTTCACCAGCAGCATCACTTGTAGCTGTAAACTGAGGAGTACTTACTATTGGATATGCTCTATCAATAACCACAGTGTAATCCTTCAATCCCAAGTCACCTACAAACTGACCATAGTCATCTACTCCGTCAAAGCAAAGAGCACCTGCGAAGTCGGGAATTTGCTCAATAACTAATCCTGTCCAATCTAAGCTAGTGTCATTAACTTTAAACCCGTGACCATTACTACTCGCTCCTGAGGGCGGTAATGTATGTATTCCGTCCTTATCTAATCGAAAGTTTTTTAATGAACCATTGTCGTAATACCCATAGTCTACATAACCATTAGAATTAATACCAGATACTTTTATCTTAAAACTAGGTAATTCAGTTACATACCACATTAACCAAGTTCTTTTTAAACTACCATTAACGGTAAAACTATAACTATTATAGCTTATTTTAGATTCGGCATCTTTTGACCAAATACCAAAATTAGTAACATATTTACCAATCCCACTTCCCGGATTCCAACCAATATTGAACAACTGCAAGTCTCGGCTATTACCACTATAATCAATCAACTTATCACCAAACTGTGTATGATTATCATTAGTAAGACCTTGCTTCTTGACATCATAGTAAATATCAGGTTTAACATACTTGTCCAAGTTGAAGTAGGCGATTACTTGATTAATTTCGTCAGTGGTCAATACTCGTTTGGCGATGAAAGTCCAGTACCAGGCAACAGAGGAAGTGTACCATATCCCTTGATTATTAAATCCTTCAACAGAAAAATAATCTAATCCCGTAGACTCTAACAAACTGTTAGCTATATAATCATTTTTATCTCCCAGTATGGTGTTTACATTAGATATCTGACCGTTTCTTATATCGGTTGAAGTATAGCCGTATATTCCAGTTTTCCCGGGTTTCCCTTTTTCTATCTTAGATTCCAAATAAGAAGTAGGGGTAAATAACCAGTTATTTCTATTAACAGGATCGGATGTATCACTAATTTGACACATCATGGACACCACCGTTAACTCATTGCTTCCGCCCAGCATCTCGGATACAGGATTCTGACTGACAATCATGTCGTCGACTCCGTCAGTAACAAAGGCGCCTTCATATTCTGGAAGAACTTCAATAGTTATATCACAATCGAATTCTGTAACTTCCTCTGATATAGGACTAATAAACATTCCTATCCAAACATTAGTAGTTGAATCTAATAATGCGTCTGTTGGAACAAACGATTTAGCTAATTTATGAGTACCATTACTTAAAAATATTGATGTTTCCCTTGTTGCATCTTTCGTAGCTAAATATTTGTAAACAAATTTACTATTTCCTTCAAGACCTTTAACAGTAACTCTAAAAGCGGGTATTTCTTTTATATTAGTTAGCACTCCATTTTCTTTCACATAACTATATAACAGACCTCTATTTGCAAGTCTGACATGAGTTATATGAATCGTAGTACTAGTAGTATCAGAAGTATAATTTGCTGTACCTGAAAGATGTTCCCAAGTCTTATTATCACCGAACACTACTGGATAACCATTACAACCTGACATACCCTCATACGCAGCATTAAGTATCTCAAAATCACCTCCCCTGCCAGGAAGTTTGTTCTTGATGATATTGCGGTCGGGATCAGTATTGCTCTTGCCGTCAGCTATCCATACACCTGCCAAGGAAGACAATACATCGGGAGAGATGTAGGGACGGTCGGTAGCGGAAGAACCAACGGAAGTTGAACCGATTCGATTCAAGCCGATACGGTTCAACCCTATTGTATTTAATGACAACTTGTTAAGCTTCATTGCCGGATTCGGTTAATATTCCACTTGTTACCTCGGTATAGCTTTCGATGCGAATCACCTTCGGATAAACCAGGGCGTCAAAATCATAATCAAACACCTTACCGGAATCATCTTGTATATACCCCGGAAGAAGCACGGGATCAAAACCTCGGGCATCGGCCGTTCTATCATCCATTGTCTCTATTTCATCGCCTGTCTTCTGATAGATTCTGATCCCCGAACCGGAAGCACGGTCAAGATGAATATTGAAATTGCTGTTAACTACTACCTCTGCTGCGTAAAGATCCAAATTTTCTATTTTAGTAAATTGTAAATCTGCCATGACTGTTCCTCCTATAATTTATAATTTTAAAACCTGCTTTTTCACGTTACAGCTATCATAGCTAACGTGGACCCATGAGAAATTCTTCTCGTCTATTAGCTGTGTAAAAGGAAGGTCAAGCTCCTGTATGAGATTGAACAGCCTTTTGTTTTCCTCTTTTGTGTTCGGGGTACCAACTATATCAGCAGCCATTCCTTTCATATGTTCACTGGTCTTACTTCCTCCTACGGCCTTATTCAAGACCTCACAACGATACCCACTCGTTACAGTAACAGGCTTACCATAGGCTTCACGGAGAGGATCAAGAACATTGTCTATCAAACCATTCACATTACATATTAATGATTTTGGCAGACGATTGTCAATGCCGCACCTATCTGCCGTTTCACTCTTTACCATTTCGGCTATCGTGAAATACTTTCCCATATATCTTTCCTCCTATAAAATCAATATTAATACTACAACCTGGATCACCTGACCAATAACTCCTCCTATTAATGTAGCAGCAATATCAAGCCAATCCCATTTATTCCCGTATGCGCGGTCTTTAAATTCCATGCCGGCAGCCAGCCCTGCGACAAACAAGATCGTCAGAAGTATACCTGCCGGAATAGCGTAGAGCAAGTGCTTCATACGGTTACTTTCCCTTATCCAGCTCATCATTCTTTGTTTCTTTATTATTCAGTCTATCAACTAAACTGTTAAACTTACCGTTAACATAGATGCCAATACCAAATATACTACCAGCATATATCAGACATTGAGCAAAAAACCATAATACGCTATCATGGATCTGTCCTAACGGCTCTACAACAAAACCCGCAACGGATAGTCCGACTCCTGCAAACAACATTCCTACTGCGGTCCATACCTGTATATCTTCTTTTGTATTCTTCTTCATATCAAGCAAGTCAGATAAACAGTTAACAACGAAACTATCTCAATCCAGAACATCGGCTTCCTTTTGACAAGAGTCACAATGAAGTTACCCGTCCAGTTCTCACTTATCGAAATAGCCAAATATGCAATAAGTCCCACCCATAAGAAGAGCCAATACCAGGCATTACAACCTACCCATATTTGGGAGAAGATTAAGGACATGGCGGCACCGATACAGTGGGCGGTTTTCTGGCTTCCTTTAAAATTGGGAGACACACCCAATACAATCATCCCGACAACCGAAAGGAATACAAGAAACTGGCTGTTCTCGGAACTGGCTTCCAATGCAGCCGGAAGAAGCAATGCGCCGGAACCGACCATGCAAAGAGTAAACCAAAACTTATGCGTCAGGGCGTAGTAGGTATCACTAATTGAATAAGGGATTTCTTTACCCTTCTTTATCATCGCGAAGACATACCCAGCGATGAGGATGAATGACATTAATACTAGTAGAATCATAGGTTTATCTGTTTTTTTAAGTTATTGATTTACTTTTGAAAGTGCTTCGTTGACAGCCATTCGATCAATTACACGAGTAAATAGCTGTGTATACTTTTTTAGAGATTCCGCTTGTTCAGGCGATATATCAACTTCTCCTTCTCGGTGTATATCTTGTGCAAGATTAAATTCTCCAAGATCACCTGTATTTTGAAAAATCGCATTTCCAAATGATTTAGATACATCGATGGTACTCTTATTCCCTTCGAGATCCACTAGTTCAATTTTTCTAAAATCTATTTTCATTGTTACAATTATCTATCAAGAAACAGGTTATTAACGTAATATGGTGGGGAAGTCTTAGCAATATCAGCTGTCACAAATATTGCGTACTTCCAAGGTTCAATAGTATAAGTTAGAGAATTAGGCTGATTATATACCACTCTTTTAGGATAATCAGAACTATTAACGACCGTTATTTTTTTGAACGTTGCAGAATCGCAAATACGCAAAACATAATTTCCATTTCCTTCCATAACAATGCAATCTATAGGTTGTCCCGATTGAGGATATCTATCTACATTATTATCTGATCCATGACCATAGATGTGAACATAAAAATTCCAATCATTATTAGCATAAACTTTAATTGTAGTCATTACCCTATGCCCGAATTCCCCTCTGCACCACAAATCAGATGTGTAAAATCTCCATGAGCGACCTTCCACAGAATTATACCCTTGTTGATATAAATCCCCAGAAATCCAAGTCTTTGAAAAATCAATATTAAACGAAGAGGAAACATTATCTCCAGAGCCTTCTGTATTAAAAGAAATCTTGCCTTGTATCTTGCCTGCATTATCAATAGCTTGTAATTCTTTGAAAGTGCCCGTTGCCCCTTTTAATTTTGTCACTTCAAGAGTATCAACGTTAATAAACTCCGTCTTTATCTTCCCAGCTTCTATGAATGTCTTTCCGCCTACGGTCATTCCACCGGTTTCAGGAAGAGATATTTTACCGTCAGATGTCAGCTCAACACCTGTAACATTATGCTTGATTGCCCCCTCCGTCATTATCCAGCCCTCTGTCTTCTCCAAATTACCCACAAATATCCCCGAAGTACCGAGCACATCAATAGTTGCATTCTGGGCGAGAAGGACGTTGGTTGCCACGTTTACGAATTTACTGAATTCTTTCCACTTCGTTGAATCGAAAGAAGAAGTAGATGTATGAGTTGTCTTACATAACCAATTTAATCCGTCGTATATTACAACATCTACAAATGCATCATTATGATAATACTCAGTATTTTTATCCCATTTACCTCGTGGACGAATCATAGCACCGGGTAGTCCTGTTTGTCCTTGGCTTCCAGTAATACAAACCGGATCGCTTTCCCATGTAGAATCATCCGTATAAGTGACCTTGGTCTTAGACCATAAGTATTTGCCGTTTTGCCATGTGGGAGAAGTGCTAGACCAAGAGCCACCAACCAAGGAACTGGAAGAAGTCGAAAGGTAGTATAAGACATCAACTGCTTTCACTCCTTTGCCGTCATTACCGCTAGGTCCCTTTCCGCCTGTCACACATACGGGGGTAGTTTCCGTATAAGAATTGTCTGTATAAGTTATAATGGAACGTGTCCAAATATATTTACCGTCCTTCCATGCCGGAACAGTAGTAGACCATGAGCCACCCGTAGTGGTACTATATGATGTAGACAAATAGTATTGCTCGGAAACACTCTTAACGCCAATTCCCGTAGCCCCCTTACCACCCGTAACACATATCGGATCGGTTGTCGTTGATGCGCTATCTGTATATGTTATTACTGACCTAGTCCAAATATATTTCCCATTTTCCCATGTCGGAGGTGTTGTACTCCAAGAGCCACCAACCAAGGAATTAGAAGAAGTAGATAGATAATATTCTTCGGCAATGCTTGAGACTCCCCTACCATTATCTCCAGTACTGCCTTTACCTCCGGTGATACAAGCGGGATTGGTTTCAATAGACGAACCGTCTGTATAGACCACTTTGGTTTTACTCCAAACGTATTTCCCATCTACCCAAGTTGGTGAGTTCGTAGACCATGAACCACCGGAAAGGGAGGTTGAAGAACTGGAAAGATAATAAAGAACATCAACGCTCTGTACACCTTTACCGTCTTTTCCTGCTTCGCCCTTGATTTTAGACCAAGTATAATCGGCAAACACATTGCTATCTGCCTGTACAAAATCTACATATACACCCATGTATATACCGGGAGTCTCACCATTATTAGCGGTGAAGGTTTTCCCGTCATCAGAGTATTTGATGTGAAGGTAGCTGGTCTTCCCATTTTCTCCATTTGTACCAGGTATGCCATCACCTCCTTCAAATTTAGCCCATGTATACTTAGAAGGATCGCTGCTACTTGCTTGAACAAAGTCAACATAAGTACCAATATATTTATTGGGGGTATCAGTCATTTGAGAAGCCGTAGGATTCTGGACGGGAGAATACTTGATATGAAAATATGAAGTTTTTCCGTCAGCACCATCTTTCCCGGGTATTCCGTCCTTTCCGGGCGCTCCTTGTGAGCCTGTATCCCCTTTAGATATAGCTTTCAACCAGTCCGTAGAAGAATCTGACGGTTCCTGCGTAGTAGTAGACTCAATACATATCCATGTACTGCCGTTATGAGTCACTTCATCGTAGTACCAGTATGTGCCGGATTTCCATTCACCCTTGAATGCCGGAACGGGAACCTCAGTCACACCGTCACTGGATATCTGCCTGATAGTTCCGGTCATATAGACTCTATTGAGGTATGCGCTATGACCGGACATATCAATGCCAAACAGCTTCAGGTTAGATAAGTCGCCTAACTGCATGGCTATCATGTCCTTCGTTATTTCCCAGTTATTAACACCCTTAAGGAAGCGGATGTAATTCTGTGTAGAGTAACATGACTTTTGCCGTTCTTCATTCGTGAAATTACCGTATGCGACAAAATGCATCGCCTTACAAGGATTAAAAGTATATCCACTACGGAGGACGTATTTAAAGGAAGCGTTGTCTATCTTTTCTGTAATCCGAAAATACGCAGTCTGGAAACCGGTATCGTTATTGAATACTCCCTTACAGATATCATCAATCTCTACTTGTGATACCTCCCCGGGTTCCAGCTTTAAATGAACGGTCTTGTTCGCTACATCCACTGATTCAATGATACCACCGCCGGGAGCATTCCATTCTTCACCGGAGACAATAGACACACGGTTATACCGCAACTCCGGTACTTCCAAGAAATCACGCAGCCGCAAAGACTTTGCGTCAATATGGCCTTCGGGAGTAATCAGCCAGCCTAGGAGGTTCTCGGCATAATCTAGAGAAGATATATTTCCTGCAATTGCTGCATTATTGGCTGTAAGTTTGTCAAATACCTCTAGGATATTGGCAGACACCTCTGTTGCAGTAACATCATCTGTTATAATACCTTCCTTCACTATAATGCCTTTCAAAAATGATATTAATCCTAAAGCTCTGTCATTCTTTGTTTTACTAATAGAATAACTAATTATTTCCTGAAGAACTCTCTTTGCGGAGAATACATTTTTATCAGAAGGAAGAGTATTGTCATTTTCTCCAATCACATACACGCTTGTTCCACCTCCTCCGGATGCAGAGCCTGAATAGGTTTGCCCTTTATATGTGAGTGACTCCAGTTTACTCTCTATCTCACCTATACGCGAATATGGAGCTGTTTCACCGACTGTATAGATCGGGTGGTCGTAAGGAATATCCAGCGGCCATTCAAAACCTATGATACGGGATTGTCGTCCTTCTGGGAAATAAGCCTTATTTATCAGGTTGACTTTAGCCCCAACTTCGTATGTACGAATATTGCCCTCATTGCAGATGAAATCAGCGTTCATCTCGCAATCGTAGGTAGACGGGTCAATCATGGATTTCTTTACGTATTCCTTTGCCTTTTTGAGTAGATTCTGTTCCGCTTCTGGTAACATCTGCTCTGAAATAAACGCTGTATCAAATCCGTAAAGGATATAAGTGTCAGATACAACAGGATAAAGAATATCATCCGGAAGATACCGGCCATAATCATCATTTCGTGTTATCTCGAATGTAGTTCCGCTATTACCGCTCTCTTTTAGAGAGATAACAAAATCAAGGCCGGCCAGTTTACCTGTCTGGAAAATTAAATGGGGTTCTTGACCATTCAACACAAAATCTTTCGTAAAGTTTTTTAGTCCATTGTCCTTAAATGTGTAAATAAGGTACTTGTTTCCTGTCTTATTTCCGTCACTGTCTTCCTCCTCCTTTTCATCACTGGTGATAGTGGATACGGAGCCGATATATTTAGGATATTCATCCTCTAATTTAACAATTTCTTCAATAGCTTCTTCTTCCGGCATTTCGACATTATTCGGATTATCATAACGCGAATCTCCGATATAGATACGTTCGCCTGTTGGACTATACCTATAAGCATCTATATAAGGAACATCTTTTGGTAACATAAGACGCTTTTGAACGACACCGTTCAGAGTAAGTTCTTTATCATCTTTACTGAAATAGTTATCAGGAATTTTACCCTTAATGATATTGTTGATAATATATTGGTTACCCATAGAAGCTGTTACCCCTTCCGGCAGACGTATGACATTGGCGTCCTCACCTGTTAGCAAGTCAGGATTATAAACGGCTGAAAAAGTCCTCCCTGAATTTGCTCCGGACAGGAAAGTTACAGAAGTGTTCGCCGATGCGGACAAACATTCAATCTTAACATTATTTTCTCCACTCCTTCCAATTGTATATACTACCGTTTTCTCTGGATGATTCAGAGAAAAGCTAAATGTAAACAAAAACTTACAATTATTAGCCTTTTCAGGAAGAAAGAAATCAGTGTCACTAAAACTAATAGTAAAACTTGAAACTGAATCATTGAAAGCTTTCTCCTGAATATCCAGTACTTTCTCCACCTCTCCTACATAATAGACTAATGATAATTTAGCCTTAAAATTTTCAATGTTTGACGTGAATCGGGTGCTAAAGTATAGTAACATTGAATTGAATGAGATATGGTACTCACTAGCAGGCATGGAAGAAGTAAATACATCCGTCATAACCTTATATTCTTCCTGTGCTCCCACCATTTCTCCCTCTTCAAATATATTCATACTGATAGGAGATATTCCAGCATGAGAAACGGAAGGAAAGAACCTTATGTTTAACGGTCTTGAGGTATCGGATATATCTCTCCCATTAACCTTCTTAACATCAAATATCAAATCTTTCCGGTAAGTAGCAGGGATGTTTCGTGTAGAACCGAAAGCGTAGATACGGTTAGCATAAGTTGTCTGACTATCGCTGCGTGTCATATTATTGACATTCACATTCTCTGTGTCCGTCAAGTCACCAGCTTTGAAATCAACAGGGGAACTGTATTCACAACGCCCGAAACAAATCTTATGATTCTCTATCCACCATTCACATCCCCACGCTTCCGCCATTTGTGTGAGCGCATCTATTAGATTTACATTGTCATACGTGACTAATTTAGCGGAATTTTCTACCGTATCATCAATTTCCCAAATGAAGTCCTTATCCCTGAATTTATAGCCAAGATATTTCAAGTTATCAAGAAATATATTCAGGTGAACATCTAAAGTGGCTGTGAGATTCCACCCAGCCTCACGGCCGGTTGTTTCAGGTGTGTAGAAGAATTTCTTATTCTTCCATTTCCAGTAATAAGCGTCAAGGCGGAGTTCGTAGTCATAGCCTCCGGTAGTGGTATTATAGGTAGGTTTATACAGGTCTACTACTTCAAATATTCCCAGCTCATTGTCTATGTAGTCCCCTAACTTGAAATAGATAGGACTGGCAAGGGAAAACTTTAGAGTTACATAATCTTCCTGCATCAAAAGGAAGTGTCTTTTCGAACCCTCATTGATAGGAGTCGAAAAGCGAATGTTGCCGGATATGTCTTTGATGTCTACTAATTCCATAACACACCAAAGTTCGGAGATAAAAATCTCAAAACATAAAATCCGGCAACCCTATAAACCACAATTTGCCTATTGTGGCAATTTTACTCTCTATTACCCGGATTCGGCTCGTTTAGCTTTACTGAGATCTTTGAAAACGTCCTTATTGTATTGATTCCAAAAGAAGCGGACCTAATATAATACAAATGATATACTTCTTCGCCTAACGCTGGGATCTTGACAGTAAATTCCCCTTTTGTTATCTCATTCAGAAATGCTTTATACTTAGCTATGTAATCAGTTGGGGAATTCCCTTGTAGGGTAAAGGTTAGTGTTAGATCCCGTTCATCAATCTTCCGATTGGCTATAATTATTTTCTTCCCGTCCTGTAAACGAGACTTATTCTCTATAATTTCTTTCATTGGAAGCGGAGCGTAGATAGCTTCAATGAACCCGTCTCCCATTCTCACGCCCCACGTCGCAAAAGCGTCTTTATTGTTAATTAATAAGTCAACCATAGATTATAATTTTGATGTATTACGTTTAACTTCTGCAATATCTGTCTCAATATTCTTCAATGACTTGTTCATGCTTGTTGTATCATCATGAATACCTGTCAACTCTTCATAAGACAGCCTTAACAAATCCCGTGTCTCACTAGCAATATCCTTTATCCCTGTAGTATTGGAAATAATAGGCAGCATATCAGCTCTCAATTCAAGAATAGACATCGTTTGAAGCTGGTTCTGATTCTTAATCTCTTCTCCGGCAATTTGCAAAGCAGTGAAACGTCCGTTAAGTTCATCTATTGAATCCTGAGAAGCAGTTGCAAAGCCTTTCTTCGACGATTCCTGAGAAGTAGCAGAAGTATCCCACCCAAATGTTTTAAACATTTCTTCTCGATCATGCATCATATCTTCTACAATCTGTTGATACTGTTCTTTGATAAGGTCTGCTTCGTTTTTAGTAATTTTACTATCACTTCTCGCTGCATCGCTCCATTGCTCATAAAGAGCATTTATACGGCCTTGATACTGACTAGCGACTAACCCAGCCATGATTGACTTACGCAGATAATCCTCAAAGTTATCACACATATCTTCAAAAGAAGTATCCATATCGGATAACTGATCAATAAACCCATTGTAGAAGGAATCAAAATCAACCCCTGTCATGGCTTGATTAAGAGCATCCCTCAGTTCATTCGCTTCATCTTTACAAGCTACGATGCTATCCAGGTTTTCACGAATTCTGGCATCAATTAAACTCCATGCTTCCGGCATTTGGGACTGAATGAGGAACAATTCATCTCCTGACAAACTATACAAGTCTGTCATGGAGCTTATTGATTTACCTAGGATGTCGCTCATCCGCTCAAAACCACCTATTGCACCAACATTTTTGTTAGAATGCCATTCTGCACTATGAGACTTCCAACTTGCACCGGCACGCCCTGAAGCTGCGGCAATCTTTTGGAGATTAATTACTTTCTTCTCGTAATTATCCATGGCTTGTGTAGCTGCTTGAACAGATGCAAATCCACCACCGAAAACTATATCTTCCTTGCTTTTGTCAATAATACGATCATAGATCTCATTTATTGCTTCAAGCTGTTCCTTTACTCCTTCATAATAAGCGGTACCGTCCGGCCCGAACAAATTACCCATTGCATTGACAAGTTGAGAGACTCCACTTACAGCACTCATGATACCTCCGGCAATATCTCCAGACATTATTTGTCCTACTCCTACTGCCGTTTGCCCAAGACCGGAAAGACCGTCAATAACGTTATTTATTTCATCGTTCAAATCTTCTCCAAATATGGAAGATATATCACTCCCAAACTGTTTGATAGCAGGAGAAAACTCTGTTATAGCTCCCCCTATAGTTGATATGCCCTGGCCGAGCTTCCTTGTATCACCATTAGCATTCTTTATATCATCGATTCCTTTTTTCATATCCGAGAAAAAGGATAACCAAGGGGATTTACCTTTAACTTCTTCTTTTAGCCTTTTTATGGCATCCGTTATATCCTTGATATTGATTGTCCCATTCTCAAGATTTGCGATATCCTTGTCTGTGAAACCTACAGATTTTAAATTGATAAGAGATACTGACTCATCCGTTCCAGACATATACTTGATTAACAATTCATACTTATCAATAATATCTTGAATAGATGATACACTCTTTTCACTTGCATCTTCAAACAAATCAGCCATGACATGAGTAGATTTCCCGAACTGTTCGTCCAGCTGAGCTATTGCTTGATTCTTCTCAGCAATTTTAGTAGCTCTTTCAGCACTATGTTCTTCCAATTTAGCTATTTCATCATCATACTTCTGAATAAGATTCTTCCGTTTCTCTTGATAATTACCAAATTGGATGAAATATTCCTGCCATGCTTTTTTATCAGCCTCTAATCTTTCATTATTAGTACTTGTTATACCTTTTTCTCTATTTCTTGCAGCATTAGAAGCCCATATTCCCAGTTGATTAGTTTGCTCATCTGTCAATCTTCCGCTTTGAGACGACTCCCAACTAGCTTTCTGTTTCTTAATGGCATCTATTTCCTTCTGGTAATCCAAATCGATTTGTTTCAACTTCCTTTCCGTACCTTCTTGCATAAGGTCGATTTCAGCTTGTTGGTTTTGACGGCGGATAGCAAGAAGTTCCTCATTGAGCCTTTCTTGTTCTTTCTTACGTTTATCTGCTTCTTTTTGAGAATTAGAAAGAGATTTATTTGTTTTAGAATCTGAATACTTATCTATTTGTTTTTGTGCTTCTTGTATTTGTTTAGTGTATTTATTCCATTCTTCTGAATTCTTTTTAGAAACATCTAAAGCATCACGAGCATCCTCTGCTTGTTTTTTTTTGTTCTCCCAATACTCCTTATTCTGAACGGCATTTAAACGGGCTTTTTGTAAATCTTCTAAAGCTGAAACAAATTGCTTTATTTCACCAACCTTAAAATCTTTACTACCACTAAACCATTCACCTTGTACATTTTCAGATAGTATTTTTTTATAAGTATCAATTGTATTTTTTAGTTCTTCATCTGATTTTGACTTAGAATCTGCAATCAATTTATTGATATAGTCAGATGCTACCTTTTGACGTGAAACTTCCCTTTCCTCCTCTAATCTTTTCAGTTTCGCTATTTCATCATCAACAGCCGACTGGTCATTAGTACGCATCCGTTCAATATACTCTTTCTGATTCTTTATGCGCTCGTCATAGCTTCGCAATTCCGTTTTGTTCTCTTCGGCTTTTCTTGTTGCATCCGTTTCTGATAATTCTTTTTTCAGAGCTATCAATTTTTTAAGATGTCCCTCTTCATCAATATACTTTTCAATAATGCTAGGATACATTTTCTTTAGAATATCAATAGCCCCCACTCTCTCCATTTCAGCCTTAGTTTCATCCTCTATGGAGGCTATCAATTCTTCGACCTTTGTTTTATGCTGTTCTTCACGTCTGACGGCAGCTTCTTTTGTCTCATTATACCGTTTCTGCATTTTCTCGACTTCCGTCTCACGTGTATAGAACTTATATAACCCATAAGTCGCAGTTCCAACAGCAGCGGCGAATAAGACATACGGATTAGCCAATGCCTTACCCGCGCCCTTAAATGTTGAGATGATATTCTTTTGAACTGTTGCAAATATCTTACCTCTTGCGGCAGCAATAGCCATAGAATTAGACAATACAATATTTGCAGCAGCAGCTAATTTCTTTTCAACTACTGCTTGTCGTAAAATCATTATATTAGCCCGTTCTAACATATTAACCACAACTATAGCCGCTTTGTATGTCCCATAGGTAGCTACTAAAGATGCAATGATTGCTCCAACCTCTTTATAGTTTTCAATAATAGATGTTACAGTCGATATTGTCATAGATGCAATTCCCTGCGTATCTTCTCCAATAGAATTCAACATAGAATCCCAAGCATCACCCAAATTAGAAATTTGACCGGACAATGTCGTAGATTGCATTTCCATCAAGTTATAGAATTTACCACCCTCATTAGTCATATTCTCTATAACCTTCTGCAATTCAGGGAAGCCGACTTTACCTTCAGTAACCATCTTTCTGATTTCTGATTCTGTTTTTCCCAGTTCTTTTGATAATTCAGCAACCAAAGGAATACCACGCCCCATGAACTGATTTACATCTTGCGTGAATAATCTTCCTTGCGACATAGACGTACCATATAGATAAACCAACTCACCAAGCGGAATAGAAAGACCAGATGCAATATTCCCCAAACGAACCAAAGTTTCATTCACTTTGTCCGCTGAAGTTCCATAAGCAAGAAGCTGTTTTGCCCCGCTTGTTACTCCTTGTAAATCAAAAGGTGTTTTTGCTGCCGTTTCCACCATTTGAGCCATTAAAGCATCGGCTTTTTCTTTACTACCCAACATAGTTTCAAAGGAGATATATGTTTTCTGGAACTCTCCACGGACATTTATCATATCGGTAACTAACCCTTTTAGTGCGGCAGTACCACCAATAACACCCAGCATCTTCGACAGAGATAAGTTGAATTGCCCTGTACCATCTAAAGCCCTACGTATATTTTCCTCATAGTTACCAATCTCCATTTTTTGGCGGGTATAAGCATCCGAATTCAACTTTAAATACCGGGTATTTTCTTGAATCTTGATATTTAGTTTCGTTCTAGCACCAGTTTCTCTCTCTTGTTGGTCTGTTACATTAGCTTGAGCGAAACGGAGTACTTTTAATTGTTCACGAGCTTCTTTTATTGACTGTACTTGAGTTTTTAATGCAACTGAAATCTGGTCGTCAGTATAGGTTTTAGGAGAACGGGGCGCTCTGCCTGTCCCTTTCTCTATCTGTTTTTGTAGTGCTTCATATTTTTTGATAAGAGAGTCTATTTCCTTTTGCTGTTTTTTTATTTGTTCAGAAGAAGCTTTTTCCTGGTCTATCCTCGCCTGTTGGGTTTGTACATATTTGTCTTTATATTTTTCCAATTTCTTTAAAGCTGATGATAATTGCTTCTCAAGAGCTTTCACAGCAGCATCACTATTTGGAACACTTGCAATCTCAATAAGAGATTTTTTTAATCTATCTATTTCTTGGCGCAGTTTTATAATGTCTTTGACATTAACATCTGCGGTAAATTTCATTCCTGCCATGTGACTTTTACGTTTTCGTTACCAAATGATTCCTTTAACTCTTTCTCCACGATTAGGCTTGCCGAATCCAGAACGTCAAACCCCTTGCTAGAAACAAAGCTCGCATACTCCATTCCATCAGCGAACACAACACCGTTTTTGGGTAGCTTCCCATATATAAGCAAGTTCTCTGTCTTGCCTTTAGCCCCCGCATGTTCGCTATCTGCCGGAACATATAGATAAAC
>CDYK01020358.1_pt1 | contig 17170 bp, 9 predicted proteins | sample 554841 | NCBI WGS metagenome assembly CDYK01 (sample SAMEA3182102, study PRJEB8094) | gut metagenome | biome: human; feature: gut; material: Stool; isolation source: human stools | place: Canada | collected 2013-02-18
TCTTCATCATGTTGTATGCAATCGGAGATGCAATGAACAGTGAAGACAATGTACCGATAACAACACCGAGAATCATTGCGAATGCGAAGCTGCGGATTGAATCACCACCGAGGATGAAGATACACAGTAACACGATCAATGTACTCAATGATGTATTGATAGTACGTGCAAGTGTAGTGTTCAAAGAGTCGTTGAACAACTGACGTTTGTCACGTTTCGGATACAGGCCGAAGAACTCGCGCACACGGTCGAAGATTACCACTTTATCATTAATAGAGTAACCGATAGCCGTCAGGATAGCACCGATAAATGTCTGGTCAATTTCCAGAGAGAACGGCAGGATGCCCCAGAACAGTGAGTAAGCACCGATAATCATAATGGTGTCACAACTCAAGGCCACAATAGAGCCGATACTGTAAGCAATGTTACGGAAACGGAGTAGGATGTACAGGCCGATAGCAAGCAATGCCAATACAACAGAGTAGATAGCACCTGTCTTAATATCGTCTGCGATACTCGGACCTACTTTCTGTGAACTTACGATACTACCACCGGTATGATTGTCACGATCGATGAAAGTTTCCAAAGAAATGTTTTGAGTCAGTACCGGTTTCAGAGTTTCATACAAGTATGATTCAATTTCTGAGTCCACGTTGTTACCTGCATCTTCGATGCGGTAGTTTGTGCTGATACGTACTGTTTTCTTATCTGTACCGATAGCGATAACACTTACGTTAGCATCACCGAACTTGCTGGCAATTAGCTCGCGTACTTGTTCCGGTTCAACCGGGTTTTCGAACTGTACCTTGAAGTTACGTCCACCGGTGAAGTCGATACTCTGACTCAAGCCACGGATTGCAAATGAGCTGATACAAACGATAATTACTGCACTGACGATAATAAGGGACTTCTTGTTCGTACCCATAAAATCGAAACGTGTATTGGTCATCAGGTTCTTTGAAATCTTAGTTGTAAATGTCAGCCCCAGCCACTTATCTTTACTCATGAAGTGTTCGTAAACCAGACGAGTCATGAACACAGCTGTAAAGAAGGATACAAGGATACCGATAATCAATGTCGTAGCAAAACCACGAATCGGACCGGTACCGAAGTTGAATAGGATGATACCTGTGATGATAGATGTCAAGTTAGAGTCAAAGATAGCCGAGAATGCGTTGGAATAACCGTCAGCAAGTGCTTTCTTCACTCCCTTACCTGCGCGAAGTTCTTCTTTTGTACGTTCATAGATAAGTACGTTCGCATCCACTGCCATACCCAGTGACAACACCATACCGGCAATACCGGACATTGTCAGCGCAGCCTGGAAGGACGAAAGGATTCCCAGTGTAAAGAAGAAGTTGAGGATCAATGCCCCATTGGCAACCATACCCGGGATGATGCCATACATAGAGCACATATAAATCATCAACAGAATCAAAGCAACAACAAATGAGAAAATACCCGCATTGATAGATTCCTGACCCAGTGACGGACCTACGATATCTTCTTGTACGATGTGAGCCGGAGCCGGCATCTTACCTGATTTCAATACGTTAGCTAAGTCCTTTGCCTGCTCCGGAGTGAAGTGACCTGTAATCTGTGAACGTCCGCCTGTGATCTCAGTGTTTACGTTTGGTGCAGAATATACATAGTTATCAAGAACGATAGCGATAGCACGACCGATATTCTGTTTGGTCAGTTGAGCCCAACGGCGTGCACCGTCAGAATTCATAGACATGCTGACAGCCGGTTTGCTGTACTGGTCGAATTCGTCTTTGGCATCTGTTACTACGTCACCTTCCAACGGAGCTTTGCCGTTGCGTTCGGTAGATTTGATTGCATACAATTCGAAAGTCTGACCTTTTTTGTCAAATTCGGAAGGAGAAACACCCCATTTCAGACGGAGGTCTTTTGGAAGTTCTGCTTTGATTTCCGGCATAGCCAGATATTTGTTAATGTCTGCAGTGTCCTTGTAGTTTGCATATCCGATAACCGGACCCTGCCCACTAGAGTTTAATTGCAGTATAGACAGCAAAGGATACTGTTTCTTGATCTCTTCCATGTTCGCAGCAGTTGCATCATCTTGTTTGGCGTCTCCTTTCAGAGCGGCAGCAAGGCTGTCGGCAGCACTTACGGCTTTCTTAGTCGGAGTTGCTTCGGTAAGAACAGCAGCTTTTGTAGTGTCTGTTGTAACAGAATCAGTAGTTGTTTCCTGAGTTAACACTGCACGCAATTTAGCGTCTGCTGACTGCATAGCCGGAAGAATTTCTTTGGCGGTATATGTTTCCCAGAATTCCAGGTTAGCCGAACCTTGAAGAAGTTTTCTCACACGTTCCGGTTCTTTGATACCCGGCAATTCTACCATGATACGTCCCATTTTGTCTTCCAGGCTCTGGATGTTCGGTTGAACCACACCAAAGCGGTCGATACGGGTACGAAGTACGTTGAATGAGTTCTCAACAGCCGCTTTTACTTCTTCTCTCAATACTTTTTCAACTTCCGCATCCGTTGATTTCTGGCTAACTTTGTCTTTCAACTGTTGTGTAGCGAATAGTTCGGAAAGTTTCGCGTCCGGAGCAATTCTGTGGTATTCCTTGACAAACAGGGTAATTACATCATCCTGACTGTTGATAGCCTGTTTTGCTGCTGTTGCCAATGCGTTATTGAAAGCTTCGTCCGGCTTGTTGTCAGCCAGTGCTTTAATAACATCAGGTACAGAAACTTCAAGGATAACATTCATACCACCTTTCAGGTCCAAACCTAAACTAATCTCCATTTCACGACATTGTTTCAGCGTCCAGTTACCCAGCCAGACCTTCTCATTGGAGAGAGAGTCAAGGTAGTCTTGTTCTACTTTCATGTCGCCGTTCGCAATTTCTTTCGCCTTGTTGTTATAATGGCGTGTTACGAAGGAGAAGGAGAGGTAGAACACGCATACCAGCGTGAGTAATACCGCAAAAACCTTTACAAATCCTTTGTTTTGCATTTTACTTTTAATTTATGATGATTACTTTTTTAATTTAATTTTCAGTTAAATTCTGTCGTACACAAGTTCTTTTTGCCGCATACAAGGCTGCAAATATAGTTTTTTTTTCACATTCATGTGTAATAAGCCCTCAAATATTTGATGTTTAAGGGCTTTTTTACCGATTTATTTCATTCCTCTGTTTTTCAGCAGTGGCTCCATGCTCGGTTCTGTGCCACGGAAATTTTTGTAGAGAGTCATCGGGTCTTCGCTGTCACCCTTCTCCAACACGTTCCGACGGAACAATTCGGCGGTGTTTTTGTCGAAGATTCCATGCTCTTTGAAAGCTTCAAAGGCGTCGTTATCCAGTACGTTAGCCCACAGGTAACTGTAATAGCCGGCTGCATATCCGCCGATGATGTGATTGAAGTAAGTCACACGGTAACGTGGGGCAATTTCAGAGATAAGATTGAGCTTGTCCATAGCTTCTTTTTCGTACGAAACAGCATCTAAATTCTTTACATCTTTCAGCATGTGCAGGTTCATGTCAAGGATAGCGGCAGCCAGCAGTTCGGTAGTCATGAATCCCTGGTTGAATGTTTTCTGCTGAAGTATTTTTTCGATGATTTCATCGGGGATTACTTTACCGGTAGCATAATGCTTGGCATACATTTTCAACACTTCCGGTTCGGTTGCCCAGTGTTCGTTGATTTGAGAGGGAAGTTCTACAAAATCACGTACAACATTGGTGCCGGAAGTTCCTTTGTATTTGCATTGGGTGAGCAAGCCGTGCAGTGCATGTCCGAACTCGTGAAACAGTGTTTCCACTTCATCCATTGTGAGTAGAGAAGGGGTGTCACCTATCGGTTTGGTAAAGCTGCAAACATTGCATACTAGCGGACGGATTGGCCCACTTTGTTCGCGGTAGTTGCTCATCCATGCTCCGCCGCTTTTTCCAGGACGTGGAAAGTAGTCTACATAGAAGATACCGAGCTGGGAACCATTGGCGTCTTTTACTTCAAACACTTCTACATCAGGGTGATAAGTAGGGATATCTTCTAGCTTGCTTAGGGTGATACCATATAGTTTATTAGCTACGGCAAAAGCACCTTCGCGGACATTTTCCAATTTGAAGTAAGGTTTCGTGTCTTCTTCGGACAGGTTGTATTTCTCTTTTCTGAGTTTTTCGGTGTAGTACCACCAGTCCCATGCTTCCAGTTTTTCACCTTTGCCTTCCTTGTCCATAAGTCGCTGAAGTTCTGCGGCCTCCGATTTCGCTTTTGGCAGGGCGTAGCTCCATAGATTATTCAGGAGGTCCATTACGTTATTAGCATTTTTAGCCATGGTTTCGTCTAACACGAAGTTGGCATAGCAATCGAAGCCCAATAAGTTCGCCTTTTCCAGACGGAGGGAAATGATTTTGCTGATTACTTCTTTATTGTCGTTCTTATCGTTATTATTTCCACGGTTGATATATGCTTTATACATCTTCTCACGGAGTGGGCGGTTTTCTGAATACTGCAGGAAGGGCAGGCGGCTGGCGTTATGTAGAGTAAACAACCATTTTCCCGGTTGTCCGGCAGCTTTAGCCTCTTCGGCGGCACTTTGGCAGAACCATTCCGGCAGGCCGGCAAGGTCTTCCTGCTTGTCAACGAAAAGTTGGAAAGCATTATTCTCGTTCAATACATTGTTGCTGAAGGTGATACCGAGTGTAGAAAGTTCCTTGTTGATTTCACGGAGGCGGGCTTGTTGTTTTGTGTCGAGGTTGGCTCCGGAGCGGACAAAGCTTTTATAGGTCTTGTCTAGCAGTCGTTGTTGTTCTATTGTCAGGTTCAATGAGTCTTTTTGTTGATAGACATCGTTTATCCGTTTGAAAAGTGCCTGGTTCAAGGAAATATTATCTTCGTGTTCCGAAAGAACCGGAGCCAGTTTAATAGACAACTCGGTCAGCGAATCGGTCGTTTCTGCGTCTGTCATATTGAAAAAGATAGCACTGACACGGTCTAAAATGGGAGCACTGTTGTCCAGTGCTACGATTGTATTTTCAAATGTTGGAACTTCCGGGCTCTCGATGATAGCCTCGATGTTCTGATTTTGTTCTTCGATGCCTTTCAGGAAGGCGGGTTCGTAATGTTCCAGTTTAATCTTATCGAAAGAAGGAACACCATACTCTGTTTGAAACTCTGTAAAGAAAGGATTACTTTCTGTTTTTGTAGTACAGGAGTACATCATGCAACTTGCAGCTAAAATGGTTAGTGTTTTTTTTATCATCATAAGTGTTTTATATTAGAGTTTACAGTTCTTATCGCTTGCTGATATGGCACCAGATAGGGTAGTGGTCCGAAGCCTTTATAGATCGGTCTACGGTGCAGTTATAAGCTTTCAGGTTAGGGCTTATCAGGATATTGTCGATACGGAAATAGAATTTGTTCTGATTATACGAGATTCCTAATCCTTTGCCGGATTGGGTAAATGCGTCGTCCAATTTTTGAGTCAGGATACGGTGAGTATACGAGATAGAGCCGTCGTTGAAATCACCACACGCTATAATAGTCGGATATTTGCTTTCTGTAATGGCTTTGTTTACGGAGTCTGCCTGCGAAGCGCGGATGGCTGATGCTTCCGCTAATTTTTTGACCAGTTGCCGAAGTCCGGTTTTTACCTTCTTGGCGTTCGGGTCCTTAATCATATCCTCATACATTCCCCGGTCTTCCTTGGTAAGTTTGTTGGACTCCAAATGGTTGTTAATCAGAGTGACTGTGTCATTATTCACTGCCAGCACATATTTGACGGAACCATTGTATGTACTTTCATAATCAATGGGAGATACTGAAAGTATGGGATATTTAGAAAAACAGGCAAGCTGTACGTCGCTTCTGTTTTGTCGGCGAACGGAATAATAGGGATATGCTTTCAATGCTTTTTTGATGTCTGCTTCTGTCAGATATTTCTTATTCTGCGCTGCATTATATTCTTGCAAACAGATAATATCTGCTTTGCTGTTAACCAGGTATGATAAGATTGGATTCTTTCCGTCTTTCTTTTCCAAATTGCTGAAATTCATTACATTATAAGAAAGAATTTTGATACTTCCTTCTGGGATTGTCTTGGTAGTGGAATTGAAAGGAATATAGGTCCTTATCTGCGGAAAGCAAACCAAAAAACCGATTAGCGGTACTAAAGCATACCGGTAATTGATGAATACCCAGAAAATGATAAAAGCGATATTGATTACCAAAAATAGTGGAAATGCAAGCCCCAGTCCAGAGGAAAGCGGATTCAATTTCGGATTAAGATAAGGACTGTAAGCGCTCAATATCAGCGTTCCTACGAAGAAAGCGTTGATAGCTAATATCAGATATGCGACAATTTTGCCAATATGTTCCATCTTATTATCTTTTGCTTGCATCGAACAAGCTTTTCTTTTCCTCCGTCGTCAGACTGTCGTAACCGGATTTTTTCAATTTATCCAGAATGCGGTCTATTTCGTCAGACTGTGCTTTTTTATGGGCGTTGTAATCATAATCTTTTTCACGACTGGTCGTGCCTCCTCCGTAATGTACTTTCATTTTGGGTTTGTGTTTCCATGTCTTTTTCTGGAATAGAGAGATAAAAGCGTCCAGAAGCCAGTTGATCCATGCGGTCAGATCCGCCCCTTTGCTTAGGCTGGTGGCAAACCAAAGTCCGGCAAGAGCGCCGCCCAAGTGAGCGATATGTCCTCCGGCATTGCTTGACGTGATAGATAATACGTCAATTCCTATAACAACGAGTGCCAGATATTTGAGACGGATTGCGCCGAAAAGAAAGAGTTGTACCCGGTAATTGGGCTCACGGTAAGCAGTGGCAGCCACAATCGCCAAGACGGAAGCCGAAGCTCCTACTAGTGTAGAAACTGCTACTTCCTGATTGAACAAAGGAAATACATTGTAAGCAACCATATATAATAAACCTCCGAGGATACCTCCCAATATGTACAAACCTCTTAAATGCTTTGCTGAAAAAAAGTGTAGAAACAAGCTTCCGAACCAATACAACCAGAGCATATTGAATAGGATATGCAGAAGACCGGCGTGCATGAACATATAAGTGATAATCGACCACGGTTGATGAAAGAACCGAATAAAGGAAGCCGGTAAAGCGAATATGCCGAATATATCGGGTATACTGTGCTGAAATAGTTGCAAGAAAACATTGATTAACGTGCCAATGATAAAAATGCTTACGTTAATGTAAATCAGCTGGATAAATATATTCCCTCTTCTGAATGTCTCTTTTAAATCAGTTATAATATGTCCCATTGTTTTTACTTTTTTTTCTCCAATACAAAATCAGAATAAGCCCGAATAGCATTCCACCCAAGTGAGCAAAATGAGCTACATTATCTCCGGCACTGTTGGCTAGTCCTGCCCATAACTCAATCGCAGCATATCCGATAACGAAGAATTTAGCCTTGATAGGGAAAGGCAGCGGGAAGATAAACAGTTGGTTGTTGGGATACAACATTCCGAATGCCAGCAAAATGGCGTAAACGGCTCCTGAAGCACCTACGGTAGTCATCATGTTGAGATACTGGTCCATAGAAATGATGCCGTAACCTATTAAGTTCACTTCCGTGTGTTGGCTCAGTTCCGTTATGTACTGAATATATTGAACCCCTTCCTGAATGAGTCCTGCACCGATACCGCAAAGGATATAGTAAAACAGGAAACGTTTGGGACCCCAGGTTTGTTCGAGAATCGGTCCGAACATGAAAACGGCAAACATATTAAAAAATATATGGCTGAACCCGCCATGCATAAACATGTACGTGATGAGCTGTGCCGGATTGAAATCACTTGCGAGGAAAAAATGTAATCCTAGATAATTAGCTAAATCTATACCGTAACGTTGGGCTACAAGCGTTCCGAAAAATACTAATACATTGATAATTATCAGGTTTTTAGTTACAGTTGGCATCATTTTAAATTCTGAATATTTAGATACTAGATGCAAAAGTACGAATAAATTCTGTTTTAAAGCATGAAAAAGACTTCCTATTAGCTCTTTTTCAATAAATTGCTGCGTTTTTTTTATGTTTTTATTTGATATGTTGTTTTGTTCGGCTATATTTGTAGAATCAATCCCTTGTAGGATAATCTTTTGTGTAACATATATATTAATTAATCATTTTACGTATTATGAATAAGTCTGAACTTATTAGCGCAATGGCTGCTGAATCTCAAATGAGCAAAGCCGATGCAAAAAAAGCACTTGATGCTTTTATCACTTCAGTTACTAATGCTATGAAAGCTGGCGACAAAGTATCTCTCGTTGGTTTTGGTACTTTCTCTGTAAGCGAAAGAGCTGAAAGAACTGGTATTAACCCTTCTACAAAGGCAACTATTACTATTCCTGCAAAGAAAGTAGCTAAGTTTAAAGCTGGTGCTGAATTGTCTGCAGCTGTTGAATAAGATATCATAGTTGAAAGAATTTAGAAAGAGGAGACGTATACGTCTCCTTTTTTTGTATCTTTGCGCGCAAGAAACAACTTGATTATGAAGATAGAAGATAAACTTGTAGCGTCCGTCATTAGCGGACTGAAAGCACTCTACAGTCAGGAAGTCCCTGAAAAAATGGTGCAAATCCAAAAGACCAAAAAAGAATTTGAAGGACATCTGACGCTGGTCGTGTTCCCTTTTCTGAAAATGTCAAGAAAAGGACCGGAACAGACGGCGCAGGAAATCGGTGAATATCTGAAGGTGAACGAACCGGCAGTAGCAGCTTTTAATGTGATAAAAGGTTTCCTGAACTTGACTATCGCATCGGCTACGTGGATCGATTTGCTGAATGAAATTCAGGCTGACGAACAATATGGTCTGGTGAAAGCTACCGAAACTTCGCCATTGGTGATGATTGAGTATTCTTCTCCGAATACAAACAAACCTCTTCATTTAGGTCATGTGCGTAATAACCTTTTAGGTAATGCATTGGCTAACATTGTGGCGGCAAATGGTAATAAGGTAGTAAAAACAAATATCGTAAACGATCGTGGTATCCATATCTGTAAATCCATGCTGGCATGGAAGAAATATGGAAACGGTGAAACCCCGGAAACTTCCGGCAAAAAAGGTGACCACCTCGTTGGCGATTATTATGTATCTTTCGATAAGCATTATAAAGCGGAGGTAAAGGAACTTATGACTGAGTTTGCGGCACAGGGAATGAGTGAGGATGAAGCTAAGGCGAAAGCGGAAGCTGCTTCTCCCTTGATGCAGGAAGCTCGTGAAATGTTGGTGAAGTGGGAAGCCGGCGACCCGGAAATACGCGGATTGTGGGAAATGATGAATAACTGGGTGTATGCTGGATTTGATGAGACTTACCGGAAAATGGGTGTCAGCTTCGACAAGATATATTATGAATCCAACACTTATCTCGAAGGGAAGGAGAAGGTTATGGAAGGGCTGGAAAAAGGTTTCTTTTTCAAAAAAGAGGACGGATCTGTTTGGGCGGATCTGACTGCTGAAGGTTTGGATCATAAGTTGCTTCTTCGTGGCGATGGTACATCTGTTTATATGACGCAAGATATCGGTACAGCTAAACTTCGCTTTGCAGACTATCCTATTGATAAGATGATTTATGTAGTAGGTAATGAGCAAAACTATCATTTTCAGGTGCTTTCTATTCTGCTTGACAAACTCGGTTTTGAGTGGGGCAAGAGCCTGGTTCACTTCTCTTATGGAATGGTAGAGTTGCCGGAGGGCAAGATGAAATCTCGTGAAGGTACGGTGGTGGACGCTGATGACCTAATGGAAGAAATGATTGCCACTGCTAAAGAAACTTCACAGGAACTTGGCAAATTGGATGGTTTGACACAGGAAGAAGCTGATGATATTGCCCGTATCGTCGGTCTGGGTGCATTGAAATATTTCATTTTGAAAGTAGATGCGCGTAAAAATATGACGTTTAATCCGAAAGAGTCTATCGATTTCAATGGTAATACAGGCCCGTTTATTCAATATACTTATGCTCGTATTCAGTCTGTGCTTCGTAAAGCTGCCGAATCGGGTATTGTGGTTCCCGGCCAGATTCCTGCTGGTATTGAATTGAGCGAAAAAGAAGAGGGGCTGATTCAAATGGTTGCCGACTTTGCTGTTGTTGTCAAGCAGGCAGGGGAAGATTACAGCCCGTCTATTATTGCGAATTATACTTATGATTTGGTGAAAGAATACAACCAGTTCTACCATGACTTCAGTATTTTGCGCGAAGAGAACGAAGCGGTGAAAGTGTTCCGTATCGCTCTGTCGGCTAATGTGGCCAAAGTCGTGCGTTTGGGTATGAGTTTACTGGGTATTGAAGTACCTTCCAGAATGTAAGACATTCTCTGAACAAAATATCTTTCTACGGGGTTTCTTCATTATGTATATAATGAATGGAATCCCATTAGATCATTTTATAAATATGTTGCGTGTCATATGATTCCCCTCTCTCTTTGTTTGATAGAGTGTATACCGATAGGGGATTTAAGGTAGGATAAAGTAAAAAAGAAAGGCAGACAAAGTTCAAGCCTTGCCTGCCCGATTCTGTTTCTTATGCTGATAATTGTTATTTCTTAGGATACTTATACCAGTCTTTAGCTTGTGCACCATTAGATTTAACCCATGTCGCAAACTTCGGATACGATTCGTCTATTCTTATACCTTCCTCGGGGATCGGGAATTCACTAACCGGCATATTGAGTGCAAACGGCATCAGATCTATTGAAACATAATATAAATCTTCTTCTGGCCTGGATACGTCTTTTCCTGTTCCTAATAATGAAAGATCGGCTTTATCAGTAGGAGGATATTTTACCAAGTGTACTTCTCTACCTCTGGCTTGGCCAGATCCTACGAAGATAAACGGATTGTAAGGTGGCAATATACTTTTCGAAGTAACATCATTTACTTGGATAGTTACAGTGTATTTCCTGGCTTTTTCTTCTTTATTATCAAATATTGCCATATTATCAAATAGCAAGATTGTAGGATGTGATTGACCAGCCTCTGTTTCTCCGGGCATATATTGGGATTTGGGCGCATACGAAGGGCTTTCAATAGTAACTTTGCTAATATCGCTATTAGTAGTGTTATGCAATTGATAACCAAAACCATTCACTAAATAACCTCCACGATGTAATGGAGTGAACTCGTCAACAACCTTATAGATACGATTAGTCAGTATTGATTTATATACTTTACTGGTATATCGTATCATTACGTCATTCATATCGTAATCTCCCTGCTCCGGCCATAAGTCTTCGAATGTCAATATCCCGGAATAAGAAGTATAGTTGTCTTCATCAGTTGGACCTTCCGGATCTGTTGGTAACTCGGGAATTACACCTTCATCAATAGCATCTTTTTCGGCTATGTGAACATAGAAAATTGCATCACAGTAATCGAGGTCTATGTTGTCCTCAAATCCGATAGCAACAATCTGATTAGATTTACTGTCCCGTAACGATATGGTTCTTTGTCTTTGTACGCCATCCTTTCCCGGTTCATTCAAAATTGTGGTGGAGTATCGAGGGCCCATTCCTTTTACGAGATCGCCTTGTGAATCTCCGTTTGAAGGTGTGCTTCTGAATCCCATACCTTGCAGATACCAGCCAATAGTGACGCCCTTAGGAAATTTGTCTTCAAATTTTCCCGTGTCTTCATTCCAGTATTTTAGTTTAACTTCATCACCACAGACTAAAGCTCCTACTCCGGCTGTTTTATAAATAGGAGAAGCATTTGGGAATGCTAATATCCTTTTGATGTTTTCTATGGTCGGTATTTCGCTGGTCGGATAAGTGTAATACCCTACTGTATTATACCATGCGGCACTACTGTTAACAAATACTAGACTAACTTCTGTATCTTTAGTGATAGGGATATCTGATATCATATCACCATTAAAGAACTCAGGATAGTTATCATGAATGTTCCTTCCTCCCGCTTTGTCGAAGATGCTTTTTATATTATAAAGTACATCAGCAGGAGGAATATTCTTTTCTTTTGATAAGTTATTGGGACGTCCGTTGTCATCCCAGTCCATACCAGGCAGCAGTGTCCAGACATCCAAATATTTGTGCTGATTGGCTGTTGTCCCTCTGCTTATCGGGGTTGATGCTTTTTCAAGCAGGGACTTAACATAGTCATTTTGGTTGAAAGAAATACGATGATCGGCGTTAATTGTTAGTTTTACCGGAGATGCTGTACCTAGATAGTCGGATGATAGCCATACTTCTGAGATATCAGCCGGTATACTTATTCCATCTTCACTAAATTTACCATGTTTGTCAGTTGCAGCCCGATAAAAGGGTTCTACTTCTTTTTTCTTCCAACTACCATCTTTGTCATTTACTTCGATCGGATCTTGGTCATAAATCTCAAAAAGAACCGTATATTCTTCCTTAAAGCCATAGTCAATATCTAAGGCTAAACTTTGATTCATGTCGAAATCAAAGAACTGTTCTTTGGGAATCTTCTCGGGTTCTTGAAATAAATCACGTTCATTGTCTACACAACTACATATCAATGGGATACAAAATATGCCCATTAATGTCTTTACAAATATTGTTTGTTTCATATGTTAATGAAATATAAAGATATTAATGGGCAAATATAGAAATAAACCGAAAGCTTTCCAAAAGATATTTACCTCTTTTTTGCAAATTTCTTTTTTGGTGCTGAGGTAACACCTTTCTCGTCCTGTATCCTGATTAATTCCATGCAACTATGCAGGCTTAAATCTTGTGGGACAATATCTTTAGGAATCTTATAGTTATTACCTTTATATGCTATATATGGTCCGTAACGACCATTCAGAATTTCCAATTCTGGTTCTTCTGCGAACTTCTTGATGTGGCGTTCGGCTTCCTTTGTGCGTTTCTCTAGAATCAGTTGTTCCGCCTCTTCTAAAGTAATTTCCATGGGATCCATCGTTTTCGGGAGCGATACATACACCTTATTATGTAGTACATACGGACCGAAACGACCAATACCTACACTGACTGTCTTTCCTTCATATTCGCCTAACGTACGGGGCAGCTTGAACAATTCCAGCACTTCTTCCAATGTGATCGTTTCTATGGACTGACCTTTTTTCATTTGTGCAAAACGTGGCTTTTCTTCATCTTCCGCCGTACCGATTTGCGCCATAGGACCAAAACGTCCGATTTTTACCGAAACAGGTTTACCTGTTTCCGGTTCCTCACCCAAAATACGTTCGCCTACTTTATGTTCAGTCTTTATTGCCAAAGTGTTTTCTACTGACGGGTGGAATTGGTCGTAGAAGGTTTTCAGAATTGAAGTCCATTTCACTTCTCCTTCGGCAATTTCATCGAACTCTTTTTCTACACTAGCTGTAAAGTTATAATCCAGAATATCAGGGAAATATTCGGTGAGGAAATCATTTACTACCGTTCCGGTATCCGTAGGGAATAACTTGGCCTTTTCTGTTCCGGTAATTTCAGTATGATTTTCGTCTTTGACTTGTTGGTCTTTTAATGTCAGCACATTGAACATCCGTTCTTCTCCGTCTTTATTGCCTTTTTCCACATATTCGCGATTCTGAATCGTGGAAATGGTAGGCGCATACGTAGATGGGCGACCGATTCCCAGCTCCTCCAATTTACGTACAAGACTTGCTTCGGTATAGCGCGGTGGGCGTTGGGTAAAACGTTCGGTTGCAACGATAGGACCGTGTTCCAGTTTCTGACCTTTTTTCAGAGGAGGCAACAGATTACTTTCATCCTCTTGTTCATTTTCATCGTCATAAGATTCACGGTATACACGCAAGAATCCATCGAATTTAATAACTTCACCGATAGCTGTAAAGACTTCACTACTACTGCTAATTGATATTGTAACAGTTGTCTTTTCCAGTTCCGCATCTGCCATTTGTGAGGCAATGGTACGTTTCCATATCAAGTCGTACAGTTTTTTCTCCTGCGCTGTCCCTTCGATGGACTGGTTTTCCATATAGGTAGGACGGATTGCTTCATGTGCCTCCTGTGCCCCTTTGGTTTTCGTTTCAAAGTGACGAGGATGCACATAACGTTCACCCATCATTTTGATGATAGCATCCTTACTGCCTATGGTTGCAAATTCCGACAAGTTCACGGAGTCGGTACGCATATAGGTGATAAATCCCGATTCGTACAAACGTTGGGCAATCATCATAGTTTGCGCCACCGTATAGCCTAATTTGCGTGCAGCTTCCTGTTGCAATGTCGAAGTTGTGAACGGAGCAGGAGGTGTTTTCTTTAACGGACGGGTAGTAATATCTTCGATAGCAAAATTAGCTCCTTTACATGCGTTGAGGAATGCTTCTGCTTCTTTCTTCGTTTTGATACGGTGGGCCAGTTCGGCTTTCATCTCCACTAGTTTCCCATCAGTGTCGGGCACAAGGAAAACGGCGGTCACACGGTAAGCTGCTTCCGATTTGAAAGCATGGATTTCGCGTTCGCGCTCAACAATCAGTCGAACGGCAACCGATTGTACACGTCCTGCCGAAAGCGCCGGTTTCACTTTTCTCCAAAGTACAGGAGACAGTTCAAAACCTACGATACGGTCCAGAATACGTCGTGCTTGCTGTGCATTCACGAGGTTAATGTCAATATCACGTGGTTGTTCGATTGCTTTTAAGATAGCACTTTTCGTAATTTCATGAAATACGATTCGTTTTGTGTTTTCCGGTTTTAGTTTTAAGACCTCATACAGATGCCAGGCGATAGCCTCTCCCTCGCGGTCCTCATCGGATGCGAGCCATACGGTTTCTGCCTCTTTCGCTTCTGCTTTCAGTGTGCTAACCAGAGCCTTTTTGTCTGCCGGAATTTCATAATTGGGTTTAAAATTCTTCTCTACGTCGATACTGAACTCTTTTTTCTTCAGATCGCGTATATGTCCGTAACTTGAAAGGACTTTGAAATCTTTCCCAAGAAACTTTTCAATCGTTTTTGCTTTTGCCGGAGACTCGACAATGACAAGGTTTTTCTGCATAATTCTTTCTTTTATAATGGCTTGTACCACAATATTTGGGCACAAAAGTAAAAAAAAAGATTCTCCCTACCTTATAATATAAGGAGAATCTAATGTTTTTTAGTAAAATAACGTCAGCCCGATATAAATCAGTTATAACTATAAATTTTCTTTTTCAGCGTATAGGAGTATTCGTAGGAGGTGGAAGAACATACCAACGGTTATGTTAAATTCATGTTTAAATAGGTTCGAAATTAATTCGTATTTTATATACGGAAGAAAAAGTACTCTACTTATAATTAGAGGTAACTATATACAATCTTACAGTTTAAAGCCCCTTAAAGGTTGTAAATTTTCAAATTAAATATAATAATATTTTTATCAAATAATTAAATACAATATATTAATAATCAATATATTTAATATAACAAATGTCACACAAAAATAATGTTTTGTGTGACATTTTGGCAAAGAACATCTTTTTTAATTCTGGCATCCTTTTTGCATTTCTAATATAAAGCAACTTACTTGTATAAACCCAAATATTTCAAATAAGTTGCTAGTAAAATAATTTATTAATTTAAAAATTTCCATTATGAAAAATGAACTAGAGCCATCTATTTTAGAGATGCTTTCTAAAATAGATGGCATGATGTCAGAGGAATGTTCATCAGATACTCTTTGCGAATCTGAAGAACAAGAAGATAGATAATAAATCTATTTATTCATGCAAGAGCCAAATCTCTTGCATGATTTCTTCCTTTTCTTCTTTCTGCAAAGGTAAAAAAGGTCTTTGCAAAGTCTAATAAAAGGCTGTAAAAGGGTGTTAACTATAATAGAAGATAATTATTTGTTATATTTTTTATCAAAATAATCTATAACATCTTGTTTATATTTAGAATTGAAAGAATATAAATGATACATAGCATTTACCATTGCTGGATTATTAGACTCAACAACCAATTCCATGGTTGTTTTACCTTCTATAAATTCATGCTTTTTATTTACACTAGGATTAATCTGATATACTTTATAATTATCATCATTACAATAATTATACAATAGACTATCTATAAATTTCTTGTCTTTAGTAACCAAACATTCTAAGAAACAAATACCTTTATTATTAAATATAACAATAACCATATCTCTTAAATTTGGAGATACATACATATATCCTTCGTAACCAAAGCTTTTTATAAAATCTCCATTACCTGCTCCTTCTGAAAATTTCGCCTTTACTTCTACCTTATTTTTTCCTAAAAAATCTTGAGAATAGATTGTTTCAATCGATACAATAAAAACAAGAATTATCAATAATAGTTTCTTCATAACATACATAAAATTAAAATTATACATAATAGGGTTCAAATATAATAATTATAGACAATACAAAGATGTTAAATTAATAAAAAACGATTTGCATAAAATTTATGCAGCTACAATATCCAAATAAGTTATCTTAAAATAGGAGTTACGTAATAGTAATTTGAATTTACTCGAATCCCTTATTTTTCTTGTATTGTATCTAAAGGTAAATTCATTAGCATATAATTGTAGATGCTTTTTGCTTATATGGTGATAGATACCTATAATACCTCTTTTGAATATAGACCAAAATCCTTCAATTGTATTGGTATAAATTCTTCCGTCAACATATTTACCTTTACCATGGTCTACACTATAATGATAAAACATCTTATCTACTGCATTATATCCTAACCATTCATCTGTATATAATACAGTATAGTCTCTTTTTACAAATTCTAATATTTTGGGAGTCAATTCTTTTTGAGATGTATTTTCTACAACTCGGGTGATAGCATCTCCTTTTCTTTGCAACATTCCAAAAACAGGAGTTTTATCTTTAAAGCTTCTACCTTGAGCGTTTTTTACCTTTTTATCCCAATGCCTATTTTTGTTTTTGCCACCGACAAAAGTTTCATCGCATTCAACTTCACCACTAAGCCTACCTCTATTCCTACAAATAAAATAAGTTCTTATCTTTTGTAATATATACCAAGCTGTTTTCTGAGTTATCTTCAAATCTCTTGACAACTGTAATGAAGATATACCTTTTTTATGAGCTAATACTAACCATATTGCCATGAACCATTTTCTTAGTGGTAATTTAGTACCATGAAATATTGTTCCTACTTTAACATTGAATATTTTCTGAGTATTCTTGCACATATACCTATGATTAGGTAAATAATAAACT
>CDYK01020514.1_pt1 | contig 16978 bp, 10 predicted proteins | sample 554841 | NCBI WGS metagenome assembly CDYK01 (sample SAMEA3182102, study PRJEB8094) | gut metagenome | biome: human; feature: gut; material: Stool; isolation source: human stools | place: Canada | collected 2013-02-18
TCGCCGTGGCCGTTGAGGTACTTGGTGGCGCTGTGAACCACCACGTCCGCGCCCAGCTCCAGAGGACGCTGCAGGTACGGTGTGCAGAAGGTGTTGTCCACGATCACCCGGATGTCGGGGTTGAAGGCATGGGCCGTCTTGGCGATCAGCTCGATGTCCAGCAGCTTCAGCGTGGGGTTGCAGGGGGTCTCGAAGTACACCACCCGGGTCTTGTCGGTGAGGTTCTTCTTCAGGTTCTCAATGTCGGACAGGTCCGTCAGGGTGACCTTCACGCCGAACTTGGTCATGCCATGGTTCAGCAGCGCGTATGTACAGCCGTACAGCGTCTCATCCGCCACGATCTCGTCCCCGGCCACCACAGAGGTCCACAGGGCGGAGGAGATGGCGCCCATGCCGGAGGCCGCGGCCATGGCGGCCTCGCCGCCCTCCAGGGAGGCCAGCTTCTCCTCAACAGCGCCCAGAGTGGGGTTGCCCAGACGGGTGTAGATATATCCGCCCTCCTCGCCGGCGAACCGGGCGCCGCCCTGCTGGACGGTGGAGAATGCGAAGGTGGAGGTCTGATAGATGGGGGCGCACAAGGAGCCCGCCGCGTTTTCCATGTGGCCGGCGTGGATCTGACGCGTGGCAAAACCGAACTTTTTCTCCGTGTTCATACAGTCGATCTTCCTTTCTTCACCGGCCCCTCCGGAGACGCTCCGCAGGGGCAAAATTGACTGGTATTCAAATTTTCGCTATCAGAGAGACTCTGACGCGGCTGCGGGGATAGAGAGAAGAGAGGGGGAAAATCTGTGCATCCATCGAAAAACGCAGGTGATATTAAACAGAAAACTTCTCAAATAACTGATATCTTTTGTTTGGTTCTACTTATAGAATAGCACAAAGGGCGCAAAGCTGTTAATATGCGTTTTGCGGGATGCGTTGACAGTTTTTTTGATAACGATTTGACAATCAGCTCAAAATGCCTATAATAGAAAAGTGAGATCGAAAGGGGAAGAGGAGGCTTTCTATGACGTTTCAGCAGCTTGAGTACATCGTGGAGATCTCCAAATGCGGCTCCATCAACAAGGCGGCCCAGAAGCTGTTCCTGTCCCAGTCGGGGATTTCCACGGCGGTGCGGGAGCTTGAGAACGAACTGGGCATTCGGGTGCTGGCCCGCAGCAACCGGGGCGTGGAGTTCACGCCGGAGGGCAAGGAGTTTCTCAGCTACGCCGTCTCCCTGCTGGAGCAGAAGCGCGGGATCGAGAGCCTGTATGGTGAGGCACGCAACGCCGCGGCTCCGGTGCGCTTTTCCGTTTCCTGCCAGCGGTATCCCTTTGCAGTGGACGCGTTTTTGAGGCTGCTCCGAATCGCCGGTGAAAACCGCTTCCGATTTGGCCTCCGGGAGACAGGGATGGACGGTGTGATTGACGACGTCTATGACCACCGGGCGGACGTGGGCGTCATCTGCCTGACGGATCTGACGGAGAAGATTATCTGCCGGCTGCTGGACGCCCGGGAGCTGGAATTCCACGAACTGGCCGCCGTCTGCCCCTGTATCTATGTTCGCGGGGGGCATCCGCTGGCTGGCCGCTCCAGCGTAACGGAGGAGGAACTGGACGGATATCCGTATGTGGCGTTTGAGCACGACCAAGGCGTGGCGTCGGACTTTTTCGAGGAGTACCCCATGGTCTCTCTGAAAAAGCCGGCAAAGTGCATCAGCGTGAACAACCGGGCCACGGCGATGTACGTGCTGGCGTCCACCGATGCGTTCACCTCCGGCAGCGGCCTGCTGTCGGAGGGGCTGGCGGACGGAAGCGTAGTCACGATCCCGCTGCTGGGGAAGACCTCGGTCCACCTGGGCTGGATCCACATCCGCAGCAGCCGGCCCTCTCCGCTGACGGAGCAGTTCGTCCGCCTGCTGGAGGAGGCGCTGGCGGATTCCATCGCCTTCACCAGGCGGCTTCAGGAGGGGACCTGACAGAGGAGAAAAAGACCGGGCGCCTCAGGGCGCCCGGTCTTATTTTAGCAAGAGACACGCAGGTCAGATGGGCGTCTGCGCGGACTCCTGCCGCTCCAGCTCCAGAGAAGCCTTCTTGGCAGCCACGCCGGACTCCGCCACATCGTACTCCCAGTTCCAGGGGTCCTTGCGGCAGATGCCGTCGGCGAAGGGAATGAAAATGGAGAGGATGCCCACGGCGGCCAGAATCCAGCAGTACCACATATAGGGCAGGATGTCTATGGGGTTCATGGTCACGCCGTATATCGTGGTGAGGCTGGCGGCAGTCAGCAGCTGGGCGCCCCAGGGGATCATGCCCTGAAGCACACAGGAGAACACGTCCAGCAGAGAGGCGGTGCGGCGGGGATCCACTTTGTGGATACGGCTCATGTTTTTGGCCATGGGGCCGCTGACAATGATGGCCACCGTATTGTTGGCAGTGGCACAGTCTGCCAGGGACACCAGAGCCGCGACACCCACCTGGGCGGACTTGTTGCCCTTCATCATGCGGCCCAGCTTTTCGATCAGCCAAGTGATGCCGCCGTTGTGGGCGATCATCTCAGACATGCCGCCGCAGAACAGGGACAGGAAGAAGACCTCGTTCATGCCGGTGAAACCGTTCCAGATGCTTTGGGCAAAGAGTGGGATATCCAGATCGCCAAGGGCCAGGCCGATGATGCCGGCGGCGAAGATGCCGATGGTCAGCACCAGGAACACATTCATGCCGATCAGCGCCAGTACCAGCACGGCGAGGTAGGGAATGACCTTGATGACGTTGAAAGACAGATTTCCCATTTCCGTCACGGTCTCAGGCCGGCCTACGACCAGCAGCACGATGATGGTGATGATAGCCGCCGGCAGGGCAATGAGGAAGTTCACCCGGAACTTGTCCCGGAGCTGGCAGCCCTGGGTGCGGGTGGCGGCAATGGTGGTGTCGGAGATCATAGAGAGGTTGTCGCCGAACATGGCGCCGCCCACGCAGGCGCCCAGAAACAGGGGAAGGCTCAACCCGCCCTTTTCCGCCACGCCCACAGCGATAGGAACAATGGCGCTGATGGTGCCCATGGAGGTGCCGGTGGCGGTGCCCATGAACGCGGAGATCACGAACACGCCGGCGGCCAGGAAGTGCACGGGAATGACGCTGAGACCCAGATTCACGGTGGCGTCCACGCCGCCCATGGCACTGGCCACGGTGGAGAAGGCGCCGGCCAGGATGTAGATCATCAGCATGGTCAGGACGTTCTCGTTGGCGGCGCCCTTGGCGAAGACTGTGAATTTCTGATCGATGGTGCCCTTGCCCTGGCAGAAGGCCAGCAGCAGGGCAATGAACATGGCTGTGACAGAGGGGAACTGGTAGAAGGCCATCTCTACACCCTGTGCCTGGAAGTACAGGCCAGCACCTAGATAGATGACAATAAATAGCAGGAACGGGAGCAACGCGGAACCTTTGCCTTTTTTCTCCAGAGTTTCCATATACGTACCTCCTTATGTGCTCTTTCCTCTTTTCATACACCTCTGTTCGTCTGAATGCACAGTTTTTAAGATATAAGCGCCTTCTTCTCTGTACAATATTATAGCATCTGCGGAGGAGAAACTGCTAGAACGGATCTTATGCAACCGGCTATCACATTTACAGATAACAAAGGACATGGACGCAGAGACCGCTATGCAGCAGGTGCCGCCGGTGTTTTACCTGTAAAAGGTTGGAAAATAAGGGGATTTGGAGAGAACTGTTGCTTTTACCCGGGGGAGCCGGTATAATCGAACATGAAACAGCAGGGTGTCTGGACACGGACAGCCCGGAAAACAGGAGGCAGCCATGACCATCAAAAGCGATATCGAGATCGCCCAGGAGGCGAAGCCCCTTCCCATCACGGATATTGCGGACGCCTGCGGGATGGATGGGGCGTATATAGAGCAATACGGCAGATACAAAGCCAAGATCGACAACCGCTTTCTGAAGGAGACAAATCGGCCGGACGGTAAGCTGGTTCTGGTGACCGCTATCACCCCCACCCCTGCCGGGGAAGGCAAGACCACCACTACGGTAGGGCTGGCGGACGGGCTGCGGCGGATCGGCAGAAATGCCGTGGTGGCCCTGCGGGAGCCCTCCCTGGGGCCGGTGTTCGGCATCAAGGGCGGCGCCGCCGGCGGCGGCTATGCCCAGGTGGTGCCTATGGAGGACATCAATCTCCACTTCACCGGGGACTTTCACGCCATCGGCGCGGCCAACAACCTGCTGGCGGCGATGTTGGACAACCACATCCAGCAGGGTAACGCCCTGGGGATCGACGTCAAGCGGATTACGTGGCGGCGGTGTGTGGATATGAACGACCGGCAGCTGCGCAGCATCGTGGATGGCCTGGGGGGCCGGATGCAGGGTGTGCCCCGGGAGGACGGATTTGATATCACCGTGGCCAGCGAGGTCATGGCCGTGCTGTGTCTGGCATCGGACATCCCGGATCTGAAAGCCCGTCTGGGGCGGATCGTGGTGGGCTACACCTATGATGACGCCCCGGTGACCGCTGCCGACCTGAAGGCGGCCGGCGCCATGGCGGCCCTGCTGAAGGACGCTCTGAAGCCCAATCTGGTTCAGACGCTGGAGCATACTCCGGCCCTGATCCACGGCGGACCCTTTGCCAACATCGCCCACGGCTGCAACTCCGTCACCGCTACCCGGATGGCTCTGAAGCTGGGGGACTATGCCATCACGGAGGCGGGCTTCGGCGCGGATCTGGGGGCGGAGAAGTTTCTGGACATCAAGTGCCGCATGGCGGGGCTGAAGCCCGACGCGGTGGTGGTCGTGGCCACGGTCCGGGCATTGAAGCACCACGGCGGCGCAGCCAGAGCAGAGCTGGGCAGAGAGGATCTAGCGGCCCTGGAGCGGGGACTGCCCAACCTGCTCCAGCATGTGGACAATATCAAAAACGTATTTGGCCTGCCCTGCGTGGTGGCCATCAATGCGTTCCCCACGGACACGGCGGCGGAGCTGAGGCTGGTAGAGGAGAAATGCCGGGAGCTGGGGGTGAGCGTGGCCCTCAGCGAGGTGTGGGCCAAGGGCGGCGCCGGCGGAACTGCTTTGGCGGAGGAGGTAGTCCGGCTGTGTGAGCAGCCGTCCGACTTCCGGTACAGCTATGCGCTGGGGGGGTCCATCGAAGAGAAGCTGGAGACTATCTGCCGGCGGATTTACCATGCGGACGGCGTGGTACTGACGCCTGCCGCCCAGAAGCAGGCCCGGCGGCTGACAGAGCTGGGGTTCGGGGAACTGCCCATCTGCATGGCCAAGACCCAGTACAGCTTTTCCGACGACCCCTCCCTGCTGGGAGCGCCCCGGGGCTTCACTGTGACGGTCCGGAACCTGAAAGTGTCCGCTGGGGCAGGCTTTCTGGTGGCCCTGACGGGAGATATCATGACCATGCCGGGATTGCCGAAAGTACCGGCTGCGGAGCGGATCGATGTGGATGAGAACGGCCGGATCAGCGGGCTGTTCTGAGGCATGGTCATACCGCCGCGGGAGCGGCGTCCAAGCGTTTTGCCGGAGGCAAAACCTTGAGCTGGACGGGCTGGGCCTGCCCAACTGGATTAAATGCGGAGTCCCCGCGGGACCTGTCCCGTGAGGGGCCATACCGGGACTGCCGAAAGTACCAGCCGCGGAGCGGATCAATGGGGACGAGAACGGCCGGATCAGCGGGCTGTTCTGAACGCTGTGGGACGGGAAACAAAACCGGCGGCCCGGCATCCGCCGGACCGCCGGTCCCACCACAAAGGAAATTTATGGAACAAAGCGGCCGCCCTTCCGGGCGGCCGCTTTGTGTGTTTTGAAGAGGGGGAGAATCACAGTCCCTGGGCGATCATGGCCGTGGAGATCTTCTTGAAAGCGGCGATGTCATTACCGGCAATCAGGTCGTATCCCAGACCGTACTCCTCCGCCGCCGCGGCGGAGGCATCGTAGATGCCGCCCATGATCTGCTTCAGGCGGCTGTCCACCTCCTGGCGGGTCCAGCTGTATCGCAGGCTGTTCTGGACCATCTCCAGGGCGGAAACCACCACGCCGCCGGATCCGGAGGCCTTGGAGCCTGCGGTGAGGATCTTGGGACTCAGCCGCAGGAGGCGCAGGGCCTCGGCGGTGGCGGGCATATTGGCCGCCTCCACATAGTAGCGGACGTTGTTGGCCACAATCATCACGGCATCCTCCACGTCCAGCTCATTCTGGGTGGCGCAGGGGATCACGATGTCCACCGGCACTTCCCAGGGCCTTTTGCCGGGGAAGAACTCCACGCCGAAGCGGTCGGCGTAAGGCTCCACCTTGTCGGCGCCGCCGGCGCGCATGGACAGCATGAAATCGAACTTCTCCTGGGTGCAGACGCCGTCGGGATCGTAGACATAGCCGTCCGGCCCGGAGAGGGTGACCACCTTGCCGCCCAGCTCCGCGCTCTTGCGGCACACGCCCCAGGACATGTTGCCGAAGCCGGAGACGGCCAGGCGCTTGCCCTCCAGGGTCTCGCCCTGGTGTTCCAGCATCCGGGCCAAGAAGTAAACAGTGCCGAAGCCGGCGGCCTCCTGGCGGATGACGCTGCCGCCGTAGGTCAGGCCCTTGCCGGTAAGAGCGCTGCTCTCCGCCTTTCCGGTGAGCCGCTTGTACTGGCCATAGAGATAGCCGATCTCCCGGGAGCCCACACCGATGTCGCCGGCGGGGATGTCGGTGTCTGCGCCGATCAGACGGTACAGAGCTGTCATGAAGCTCTGGCAGAAGCGCATGATCTCCCGGCTGCTCTTGCCCCGGGGATCAAAATCCGCGCCGCCGGCGGCGCCGCCGATAGGCAGCCCCGTCAGGGCGTTTTTGTAGGTCTGCTCAAAGCCCAGGAACTTCACGATAGAGGGGTTGACGGAGGGATGGAACCGCAACCCACCCTTGTAGGGGCCGATGGCGCTGTTGAACTGCACCCGGTAGCCGTGGTTGGTGTGGGCCATGCCCTGATCGTCCATCCAGGGCACAGTGAAGGTCAGCATTCGGTCCGGCTCCACCATTCGGGTCAGCAGGTCTACCCGCTCATAGATGGGAGTGTCCTCCAGGGCCGGGGCAATCATCTCCAGCCAGGTGAGAACGGCCTGGAGATACTCTGGCTGGCCGGCGTACCGCTGCTGGAGGTCGGCGGACACGCGGGAAACATAGTCGCTCATGCTGATGCCCTCCTTAGACCAAACCGTAGGCCAGCATGGCGTCAGCCACTTTCAGGAAGCCGGCGATGTTGGCGCCGGCCACCAGGTCGCCGGGCTTGCCGTACTGGGCGGCGGCGCCCGCGGCGTTGTGATAAAGGTTGGTCATAATGTCCTTCAGATGGCTGTCCACCTCCTCGAAGGACCAGGACATGCGCATGGAATTCTGGCTCATCTCCAGGGCGGAGGTGGCCACGCCGCCGGCGTTGGCGGCCTTGGCGGGGGCAAAGAGGAGACCGGCAGCCTGCAGGGCTTCCACCGCGTCGGGAGTGCAGGGCATGTTGGCACCCTCGGCCACGGCGAAGCAGCCGTTCTGGATCAGGGCTTTGGCAGCGGACAGATCCAGCTCGTTCTGGGTGGCGCAAGGCAGGGCGATGTCACAGGGCACCTGCCACACGCCGGAGCAGCCCTCGTGGTACTCCGCTTCCGGGCGGACGGTCACATACTCCCGGATGCGCTTGCGCTCCACCTCCTTCAGCTGCTTCACCAGCGCCAGGTCGATGCCGTTGGGGTCGTGGACAAAGCCGTTGGAGTCGGACATGGTGACCACCTTGGCGCCCAGGGCCGTGGCCTTTTCGCAGGCGTAGATGGCCACATTGCCGGAGCCGGAGATGGCTACCTTGGCGCCCTCAAAGCTGCGGCCCGCGTCCTTGAGCATATTGTCGGCAAAGTAGCACAGACCATAGCCGGTGGCCTCGGTTCGGGCCAGAGAGCCGCCGTAGCTGAGGCCTTTGCCGGTGAGGACGCCGGTGAACTCGTTGCGCAGCCGCTTGTACTGGCCGAAGAGATAACCGATCTCCCGGGCACCCACGCCGATATCGCCGGCGGGCACGTCGGTGTCCGGCCCGATATACTTGAAGAGCTCGGTCATGAAGCTCTGGCAGAAGCGCATGACCTCCGCGTCGGACTTGCCCTTGGGGTCGAAGTCGCTGCCGCCCTTGCCGCCGCCGATGGGCAGGCCGGTCAGGCTGTTCTTGAAGATCTGCTCAAAGCCCAGAAACTTGATGATGCCCTCGTACACGGAGGGGTGGAACCGTAAGCCGCCTTTGTAGGGGCCGATGGCGCTGTTGAACTGCACCCGGAAGCCCCGGTTCACGTGGATGTTGCCCTGGTCATCCTCCCAGGGCACCCGGAACTTGATGATCCGCTCCGGCTCTACCAGGCAGTCCATGACGCCCTCTTTGATATACTCCGGCTTCGCCTCCACCACCGGGACCAGGGAGGTCAGAACCTCCTGGACCGCCTGGTGAAATTCCGGCTCTGCCGGATTCCGCCGGACCACGCGCTCCATCAGGCCGCTTAGATACTCGTTCTGAATGCTCATGGTGAATCCCTCCAAAAACCAGACTTGGCGGATGACCGCGCCGCGGCCTCCGTCCGTGTTTGTATCGACCACATTGTAATACCGGGCGCGTCTTTGCGTCAACGACTTTTGTCCGCGCAAGAACATGTTCGGCGGATTTCTCAAGTTTTAAACGCCTGTTATGAGACTTTCTGGCACTTCTCCTTTGAAATCAAAAATATTTAGAAAATATTTCCATTTAACAAAAAAGGAACCCTAAGCACAGAGCTTTGGGCTGGTCTGGCCGGTCCCTGTACAGGCTTGGCGGAAAATCGTGGGGAAAATACATAAGGTTTCGCGTTTGAAAAGGGATGGAATTGGTCAAACCAATAAAACTTTGCGGGAGCGGGGAAGTTGAGCGCAAGTTTCTCTTGACAGGGGGCGGAACAGTGTGTTACCGTCTTTGCATACCCAAAATATGATGAAGGGAACAAGTAGCCCGCTTCGCTCCGCTTTCAGAGAATTGCCGGTTGGTGCAAGGCAACAAGCGTCGGATCTGGTGAAATCATCCTGGAGTAGCCTGCTGAAAGAGAACTCTCTGATAGGCAGTGCCGGGCGCACCCGTTACCGTGCAGGGCCTGTTGGGGCCTGCTGAGATGGCGGCGGAAGGATCTTCCACCGTTAACAAGAGTGGTACCGCGAAGGTGTTTCAAAAGCCTTTGCCTCTTGCTTGCAAGAGGCAAAGGCTTTTTTCTTTCACTTCGGCCGTTCTGTTCAGGGCCCATCGGCAAAACCATTCCCACCCACATCGTCAAGAAACAGAAAAGGAGAACACGAACATGGCAATCAAAAAGTATTACGACACTGACTGCAACCTGGGCCTGCTGGACGGCAAGACCGTGGCCGTGATCGGCTTCGGCTCTCAGGGCCATGCCCATTCTGAGAACCTGGCCGAGAGCGGTGTCAACGTGGTGGTGGGCCTGCGGAAGGGCTCCTCCCACTGGGCCAAGGCGGAGGAGTTCGCCGCCACCTGTCCCAATTTCCGCGTGATGGAAGTGGAGGAGGCCGCCAAGGCCGGCGACATCGTGATGATGCTGGTGCCTGACGAGCTGTGCGCCGACATCTACAACAAGCAGATCGCCCCGTACATGACCGAGGGCAAGACCCTGGCCTTCGCCCACGGATTCAATATCCACTTCAAGACCATCGTGCCCCCCGCCAACGTGGACGTGATCATGGTGGCTCCCAAGGGCCCCGGCCACACGGTCCGCAGCCAGTACCTGGAGGGCAAGGGCGTGCCCAGCCTGATCTGCGTGGAGCAGAACTTCACCGGCAAGGCCAAAGAAGTGGCTCTGGCCTATGCCTCCGGCATCGGCGCCGGCCGCGCCGGCATCCTGGAGACCACCTTCAAGGAGGAGACCGAGACCGACCTGTTCGGCGAGCAGGCTGTTCTATGCGGCGGCGTCTGCGGCTTGATCCAGGCCGGCTTCGAGACCCTGGTGGAGGCCGGCTACGAGCCGGAGATGGCCTACTTCGAGACCTGCCACGAGATGAAGCTCATCATCGACCTCATCAACGAGGGCGGCTTCGGCAAGATGAGCTACTCCATCTCCAACACCGCTGAGTACGGCGACTACCGCACCCGCAGCCGCCTGATTACCGAGGACACCCGCAAGGAGATGCGGCAGATCCTCAAGGAGATCCAGGACGGTACCTTCGCCTCCGAATTCCTGGCGGAGATGAACCCCAACGGAGGCCGCAAGACCCACTTCCTGGCCATGCGCCGCATGGCGGCCGAGCACCCCATCGAGAAGGTGGGCGCCCAGCTGCGCAGCATGATGAGCTGGCTGAAAAAGTAAGAGGACCCAAGGCACCGGCCCGGAGGCGGGAACACCTCCGGGCCGGGTAGAAAAAGGAGGAAAGCAAGACCTATGCGCAGTGATAATGTGACCAAGGGCGCCGAGCGGGCACCCAACCGGAGCCTTTTCTACGCCCTGGGCTACACGCCGGAGGACTTGGAGAAGCCCCTGATCGCTGTGGTCAGCGCCCACAGCGACATCGTTCCCGGACACATGAATTTGGACAAGCTGACCGACGCGGTAAAAAGCGGTATCGAGGCCGCCGGCGGTACCCCCTTCATGGTGCCCGCCATCGGCGTGTGCGACGGCATCGCCATGGGCCATGTGGGCATGAAGTACTCCCTGGCCAGCCGGGAGCTGATCTGCGACAGTGTGGAGACCATGTTCATGGCTCACCAGTTTGACGGCTGTGTGCTGGTGCCCAACTGTGACAAGATCGTCCCCGGCATGGTGATGGCGGCGGTGCGGATGAACGTGCCCGCCGTGGTGTGCAGCGGCGGCCCTATGCTGGCCGGCACCTACGACGGCCAGGAGGTCAGCCTCTCCAAGATGTTCGAGGCTGTGGGCTCCTACAAGGCAGGCATGATCTCCGCCGAGCAGCTGGAGGACTGCACCCAGAACTGCTGTCCCGGCTGCGGCAGCTGCTCCGGCATGTACACCGCCAACTCCATGAACTGCCTGTGCGAGGCCATCGGCATCGGCCTGCCGGGCAACGGCACCATCCCCGCGGTGTACAGCAAGCGGCTGCAGCTGGGCCGCCGGGCCGGCGCCGCCATCATGGAGATGGTCCGCCGGAACATCTGCGCACGGGACATCATCAACGCCCGCAGCATCCGCAACGCCCTGACCTGCGACATGGCCCTGGGCTGCTCCACCAACACGGTGCTGCACCTGCTGGCCATCGCCCAGGAGGCGGGCTGCCCGGTGGACCTGGCCCTGTTCAACGAGATCAGCGAGAAGACCCCCAACCTGTGCCACCTGGCCCCTGCGGGCCCCACCCACATGCCGGACCTGTACGCGGCCGGCGGCATCCCTGCTGTCCAGGCGGAGCTGGCCAAGCGCGGTCTTCTGGATCTGGACTGCCTGACCGTCACCGGCAAGACCGTGGGCGAGAACATCCGAGGGGCCAGAAACCTCAACCACAACGCCATCCGGCCCATCGAGGATCCCTACTCCCCCACCGGCGGACTGCAGATCCTCTGGGGCAATCTGGCCCCCCACGGCTGCGTGGTGAAGCGCAGCGCCGTGGCCCCGGAGATGCTGACCCACACCGGTCCCGCCCGGGTGTTTGCCAGCGAGGAGGACGCCATCGCCGCCATCTACGCCGGTAAGATCGTCCCCGGCGACGTGGTGGTGATCCGGTACGAGGGCCCCAAGGGCGGCCCTGGTATGCGGGAGATGCTGAATCCCACTTCCGCTCTCGCGGGCATGGGTCTGGACAAGACCGTGGCCCTTATCACCGACGGCCGATTCTCCGGCGCCAGCCGGGGCGCGTCCATCGGCCACGTCAGCCCGGAGGCCGCTTCCGGCGGTCCCATCGGCCTGGTGCAGGAGGGCGACGCCATCGCCATCGACATTCCCAATGCCTCCATCATGTTGCAGGTATCTGAGGAAGAGCTGGCCGCCCGGAAGGCCGCCTATGTCCAGCCTGCCCCCAACATCACCACCGGCTGGCTGGGCCGTTACGCCCGGATGGTCACTAGCGCCGACGAGGGCGCGGTCCTCCGCTGAACGCCTGAGATCGGGAGGAATGCAACATGCACGTACAAGAGATGTACCGGCGGCTGACGGGCCTTGTGGTGTTCCGCCGGCTGCTGCAGGACCCGGTGGTGGCCGCCTGCGGCGAGATGCTCTCCGCCCGGGTGCGGGGGGACAGCGGCGATTTCTCCGCCGCCTGCGCCGGATTTGAAGCTGCCCTCTTCCAGTCCAGCGACAGCTGGTCCTGCTATCTGCGGGAGGCGGTGCTGGAGAGCGAGAACGTCTGCATCCGGGGGCAGGCGGTGGGCAGGAGCTCCGTCCTTCAGGAAAGCCTGCGGCGGGAGCTGGCCTTCTTCGACCAGCTCTCCCAGCTGCAGCTGGAGGACCTGACGGCGGGTCTGCGGGAGCCTCCGGAATTTCTGGTGGGCTGGGTCGTGTCTCCCACCGATATCACCCGGGAATACCTCCGCCGGATGGAGGAGGTGGGGGTGAAGGGCTACGGCATCTTCGCCCGGTACCACGTGTTCACGGTGGAGGAGGGGCAACTGGCGCCGGTGAAGCACCCGGATCCCCAGAGGCTGGAGGAGCTGCCTGGCTATGAGCGGGAGCGGGAGAAGGTCATCGCCAACACCCGGGCCCTGCTGGAGGGAAAGCCCGCCAACAACGTGCTGCTGTATGGTGACGCGGGCACCGGCAAGTCCAGCGCCATCAAGGCCATCGCCAACGCCTTCGCGGACCAGGGGCTGCGGCTGGTGGAGGTCAAGAAGAACCAGCTCTATCAGATCCCGGACCTGATAGACGCCCTGGCGTCCAATCCGCTGAAGTTCATCCTCTTCATCGATGATCTGAGCTTCACCGCCAATGACGACAACTTCGCCGCCCTCAAGGCGATCCTGGAGGGCAGCGTGGGCGGCCGGGCCGGCAACATCGCCGTCTACGCCACCAGCAACCGCCGCCACCTGATTAAGGAGACCCTCACCGACCGGGAGGGCGACGACATCCACGAGAGCGACACCCGCCAGGAGCTGATGAGCCTGTCCGCCCGGTTTGGGCTGACCATCACCTTCGGCAGCCCCGACCGGGAGCGGTATCTCCACATTGTGGAGGAGCTGGCCAAGCAGTACGGGGTGGAGCTGGACCCCAGACAGCTGGCGGTCCGCAGTGAGGCATTCGCGGTCCGCTCCGGCGGACGCAGCGCCCGGGTGGCCAAGCAGTTCATCGAGCTGTGCAAGGCCGGCGTCTTCAGCTGACGCCGCGGCGGGACAGTATCTGATAAAGAGAAAGGGGCAGTTCCCATGACAGCAGTCTATTTACAACTGGCGGCGTATGCCTGTGCAACCGCCTTTTCCCCGGGGCCCAACAACATTCTGCTGTTCAGCAGCACCAGCCGGTACGGCATCCGGAAGTGCTGGCCGCTGATTTTTGGGATCTGGGCGGGATTGATCATTGTTATGCTGCTGTGCGGCTTCGGCTGTGCCTGGCTGGGAGAGCTGGTGCCGCAGATTGTCCCCGTGGCCAAGTATGTGGGCGCGGCCTATATCCTCTATCTGGCCTACCGCACGCTGATGCGCAGCCCCGGCGCCAAGAAGGAGGACGGCCCCTCCGGCAAGCCGCTGTCCTATGTGAACGGCTTCCTGCTGCAATTCCTGAACGTCCACATCCTGATGCTGGGGATCGCCGCCTATTCCGGTTATATCCTGCCCCATGGGTATACGGTGCCAGCCGTGCTGTGCTTCTCTGTCATCATGGCTGCCTGCGCCGCCACCGGAAACCTGATCTGGGCCACGCTGGGCGCGCTGCTGTACCCGCTGTACAGCCGGTATTACAAATTTGTCAACGCCGTTATGGCGCTGCTCCTGCTCTGGTGCGCCTGGAAAATCATCTCCGTCTGAGAATACATGGTCCGAACGCCCTCCCAAGCCGGGAGGGCGTTTTTTGTGCGGAACAGGCATCCCCGCACCTCTTTATATTATATAATGTAGGACGGGCGCGCCTGCGGCGACACCCAGAGGAGCGGTTTTTGGGGGATAGAGAGGCTGTGCGGCAGATTTGCGAAAAATTTGCGCAAACTGGACGCCGCCGGGCGCCTGATAAAAAGCCGACGCTGTCAAGTAAATGATTAGCTGATAAAAAATTTTCTGCATATTGTGCAAAAAAGTTCCGCAAAATTGTAATAATAGCTGTTTTTTACGTTAACACGTTGACTGTATAAGCACACCATGTTAAAATCTTCTTACTCCCGCAGTTCAGATCCATTTCTGCCTGAATGTGAGAGGAAACCAATTAAGAAGGAGAAAAGAAGTAAGATGAAAAAGTTTTTTGCACTTCTCCTCGCACTGGTGATGTCCCTGTCTCTGGTGGCCTGCGGCGGCGGAGATACCGCCAACGAAGACACCAGCACCGATGACACTGCTACCGAGGAGAACGGCGGCGATACCGCCACTGCCAGCGATGTGGAGATCGCTGTGGTCCTGAAGACCCTGGCCTCCGAGTACTGGGGCTATGTGAAGGCCGGCTGCGATGCCGCTGCCGCTGACCTGGGCGTTACCGTCAACGTGGTGGGCCCCGGCGCTGAGAGCGAGATCGAGCAGCAGGTTTCTATGATTGAGCAGCAGATCGGCGCAGGCTGCGATGCCATCATCGTCGCTCCCAATGACGCCGGCGCCGCTTCCGGTGCGCTTGCCAGCGCCATCGGCAGCATCCCCGTTCTGTCCGTCGATACCAATGTGGGCATCGAGGGTCAGACCAGCTTCGTGGGCACCTCCAACGTGGACGCCGCGAAGGAAGGCGGCCTGTGGGCCGCTGAACAGGCCGGTGAGGGCGCCAACGCCGTCATCATCTATGGCCAGGAGGGCGACAACACCTCCAATATGCGCCGCGAGGGCTATCAGGCCGCCTGCGACGAGGCCGGCGTCACCGTTCTGGACGCTCTGTCCGGCCAGAACACCACCGACGGCGCCACCAAGACCATGGAGGACCTGCTGAACGCTTATCCCGACCAGATCGACATCGTGCTCTGCCACAATGACGATACCGCTATCGGCGCCATGAACGCCTGCAAGTCCGCCGGCGTGGACGACATGATTATCGTCGGCTTCGACGGCAACGCCTCCGCCGTGGATCTGATCCTGGCCGGCGAGATGGTGAAGGCCACCGTTGCCCAGCAGCCCTATGAGATGGGCTACCAGGCCGTGGAGGCCGCGCTGAAGGCCATCAAGGACGAGACCGTGGAAGAGGTCATCAACGCTCCCGTCACCGTGGTCACCGCTGAGAACGGCCAGGAGTACCTGGATAGCCTGGCTGCCATGCAGGGCTGATCAGCCTGTGCCCCTCAGATCTCACATCTGAATGAATGGAATATGGCGGCAGTGGTCCTGCCGCCATATTCCCGTTCCGCACCTCCCCGCGGGCGGCGGGGACCGCTGAAATCAGGAAACAGAAACGAGGTAATCCCATGAGCGAGTATGTTGTCGAGTTGAAGAACATTACCAAACGTTTTCCTGGTGTCGTCGCATTGAAAAATATGTCTATTGGCATCCGGCCGGGAGAGATCCACGGCCTGATCGGCGAAAATGGCGCCGGCAAGTCCACCTTGATTAAGGTGCTCACCGGCGTTCACACTCCTGAGGAGGGGGAGATCTACGTGGACGGCCAGAAGGTCGTCTTCCACAACCCCGTCCAGTCCCGCGAGGCGGGCATTGCCTGCGTGTACCAGGAGCTGAACATCGTCAAGCAGCTGTCTGTCACGGATAACGTTTTCATGGGACGCGCCGTCAAGAAAAACGGCCTTCTGGACTACCCCAGAATGTACGAGGAAGCCAAGCAGGCCCTGACCACGCTGGGCCATCCCGAAATTGATGTTAAAATGGAATGCGGCAAGCTGGGTACCGGCCAGCAGCAGATGGTGGAGATCGCCAAGGCTGTGTCGCTGGACGCCAAGCTGATTATCATGGACGAGCCGACTTCCTCCCTGGGCAAGGAGGAGATCAACCAGCTGATGGAGACGGTCCGGGGCCTGAAGGCCAAGGGCGTGGCCATCCTGTTCGTCTCTCATAAATTGGAAGAGCTGTTCGAGCTCTGCGACCGGGTCACCGTCATGCGGGACGGCGAACATATCGTCACCCAGGACATCGGTGACATGACGGAGGACTCCCTGATCAACGCCATGGTGGGCCGGACGCTGGACAACCTGTATCCCAAGGAGTTCGGCGTCAAGGGCGACGTGTGGCTGGAGGCCAGGAACCTCAACGAGGCCGGCGTCCTCCATGACGTGAGCTTCAAGGCCTACGGCGGCCAGATCACCGGCTTTGCCGGCCTGGTGGGCGCCGGGCGGACGGAGACCATGCGGGCCATCTTCGGCGCCGACAGGTTGGACAGCGGCGAGATCTACGTCAAGGGGGAGAAGGTACATATCCGGACGCCCAAGGACGCCATCAAGAAGAAGATTGCCTTCCTGACCGAGGACCGCAAGGGCCAGGGTCTGGTGCTGTCCCTGGACGTGCGGACCAACCTCATTCTGGCCAATATGAAGGGCTTCTCCAACGGACCCTTCCTGAACAAGGGGAAGATTGAGAAGTCCGGCCAGGACAATGTGGAGTCCCTGCGGATCAAGACTCCGTCCCTGGACGAGGTGACGGCCCAGCTCTCCGGCGGCAACCAGCAGAAGGTGGTTATCGGCAAGTGGGTCAACACCGACGCGGACATCTTCATTTTCGACGAGCCCACCCGCGGCATCGACGTGGGCGCCAAGATCGAGGTCTACCATGTCATGAATGACCTGGTCAAGGCCGGCAAGTGTGTGATCATGGTCTCCTCCGAGCTTCCGGAGATCCTGGCCATGAGTGACCACGTGGTGGTCATGCGGGGCGGCCGGGTCATGGCCAATATCGACCGTGATACCCCGCACTTCAACTCTGAGGATATCATGAAAGCGGCCTGGGGAGGAGA
>CDYK01009263.1_pt1 | contig 15893 bp, 10 predicted proteins | sample 554841 | NCBI WGS metagenome assembly CDYK01 (sample SAMEA3182102, study PRJEB8094) | gut metagenome | biome: human; feature: gut; material: Stool; isolation source: human stools | place: Canada | collected 2013-02-18
TGAACATGCCCCTACATGGCTAAATATTTTCAAGCGGAGATGAAAACGGTTTATCTCTTAGGGAGAGATAAACCGTCTGTGTTAGTATGTTTATATATAATGAATTATAAAGAAGAGAGTATTGTATCATCAAACATTGTGTACGCAAACGAAAACAAAATTATGAGGAGAAATACGAAAAAAATGTCCCGATTTATTGCTTATATCATTGTAAATCCATACATTTGCAGCGGTGACACTTAAATTCTTGCCAATATCGGTTTATCTCTCCCTAAGAGAGCGACTGAAAAACACGCCGGAAAAACAGCCTCATCACAACCTAAAACGAATACCTATAGAGAGTTTCATATAAAACATTAACTAATTTCTAAATCAAATGAAAAAACAAGTACTAAGTGCATTGGCTTTTTGCTCTGCATTGGGCATCGCACAAGCCCAAACTGATGTCACTAAGGAGTATCTCGTCAATCCGTCTTTTGAGACTTTAAAAGCTGCGGACGGAACAACCGACGTGACGGTAAAGACCACGCTTGAAAACGGCCTGCAAGGATGGGAAGTCGTGGCAATGAGTCATTATCAAGTGGAAAGCGAGGCAAGCGGTTCTTCCACGGGTTTCCCCGCCGACGGCTCAGGCAAAATCAAACCGACAGAAGGCACCTATTATTACTTCAACCGCCAAGGTTGGGGCAATAAGGACTCTGAATTGAAAACCACCACTTCGAAAGAATTGCCTGCCGGAACTTATTATGCCGTCATCGACTATAAAGCGGCAGACTATTCCAACAACAACAATGCGAACACTAACGGTACGACCATAGGTATCAAAGTCAATGATGCCGCCTCGAACCTTTTGGGTGAAAATCCTGCCGTCAGACGGGCTTATTCCATGGCAAATGGGGGTTCTAATCCGGAGAGCGATGCCTATATGGTCAACGCTGCATGGAATGAATTAGGCACGATGTTCACCGTGACGGAACCCACCACCGTAACCATTTCTCTTGTACAGAATATGAGAAACAACGGACGTTCGGACATCGCTTGGGACAACCTGCGCCTCTATCAAATAGAGAACGTAAGCGAAAACAAGCCCATGGATGTGAGCGGTCTGATTACCACTTCCAACTATTATGCCCTCGGTGGTTGGAATATCGAAGGAGGAAACACATTCCAAGTCAACACTTGGTCTACAGAAGGTGAAAAAGACGGAAGCGGCATGACGACTCCTTTCATCCAAGACCACGTAGGAAAAGAAAACAAGGCTGCAAACGCCACCATCAGCCATACAGTCAACCATCTGATACCGGGTATTTACGAAGTAAGCGGCTTGATTCGTGTACTGAACGAAGCCGGAGGAGATACCCCATCCGGAGCCACACTTTATGCCAACGAAGGTAGCACAAATGCTTGCAACGGAGAGCCTTGTACTAACGGTGTTTACGGCACATATACAGTGAAAGGCACGGTAGGAACAGACGGTGTACTGACTTTCGGTATAAAAGTGGCCAATGCTAATTTCAATTGGGTGTCTTTCAAGAACTTCAAATTGCAATACTTGGGAGCTGCCAGTATAGAACAACTGCAAGCCACACTGAAAGAAAAGATAGAGGAGGCTAAGGCATACGTGGAGAACTGCCCCAAAGGCATTGCAGCCATCGTAAATGCAGCCATCACCCAAGGAAATGATGCCCAAAACAGCGATTCGGAAGACGTGCTGAACAAAGCTATCGCCGCACTGACCCAAGCCATTGCGTTGGCAGAAGAAACAGCACCGGCAACCGAAGCATTCAAAACCCTCATGGCAACCTGCCAAGGCTATGCCAGCCACTCAAGTGCAGAAGAAAGCGTAAAACAGGCATTCCAAAAGGCCATGACCGATGCCCAGGCTGCCTTAGATGCGGCCACCAAGACTGAAGCCATCCAAGATGCCACCCAGACCTTGCAGGTAGCATGTGAAACTTACATACTGAATGCGGCACCGGAAGAGGGTTATCCTTTCGACTACACATTCCTCATGAACGAGGCTAATAACTCTGCCAACGGATGGACCAAAAACGTAACCGGAGGTAACATCTATAACTTCCAGTACAAAGAATCTGCAGAAAAGAACAACGGTAACTTGCAGAAGACCGGATTCATGGAAGCTTGGGACGGCAAAAACTACACGGCCACTATCGCCTATACACGCAACGAGCTCCCCAACGGACACTACAAGGTTTCAGCATACGCCTTCACTACGGTTAATGGAAACACCAGTTTCACGGCCAACGACAAGGAAGCAAAAATGGACAATAGTACTGCCTTGTTCACGAATCCTACGATAGAAGATGTCATCGTGGACGAAGGCAAACTGACTGTCGGCTTGAACACAACAGATGCGAATTGGACCGGAATCACCAACATCCAACTGCAATACCTCTCCAAACTGACCGACGCAGAAGCTTCTGCCAAAGCCAAAGAAGCACTCCATGCCAAATTAGAGGAAGCCGGCAGCATGGATACCGAAACCAACGTGGGCACGGAAGCTTTCCAAATCCCGAAAACGGCCATAGATGCATTCGACAAAGTCTTTGACGAAGCTAACGGCATCTACGAATCATCAGAAAAAGTCGATGAGATAGAAGCTGCCACCAAGACCCTGGAAGAAGCGATGCAAGCTTTGAAGAACCCGACACTCAATGCCCCGAAGGAAGGCGAACTCTTCTGCATCGCCAACATCTCGGAGGGTTTCGCGTATAAGAACAATGCCGTGTCTCCGGTCTATAACGAAGCCAAGGCTGAGGACGGAGAATATGACCTGAAATGGTACCACATCGTGGATGCCAACTACGCTCAGGCTCTCAAGTTTACTCCGGTGGAGGGACAAAAGAACCAATACACGATCAGCTTCATCGACGAAGAGGGCAACACCCGCTACTTTAGCACACAAGCCTTAGCCGGATATATGGACGGGGGCAACGTGAGCACACGGCATGATCGCATCCGCGCAACGAAAGAAGCCGAAAAAGCATTGCCGTTCGAAATCAGCTTGGCTGGCGAAGGCGTGTACAAACTGAAAAACACCCTACATGGCAGTAACATCGGAAGCACAAGCGATGACGGCTTCTTCACCACGAACAATCTTTCCGACCTGTCTCTCGTGAAAGCGGAAAAAGCCAACGTACCCTTGTCCATCACGGCTGCGGGTTGGTGTACACTCATCCTGCCGTTCGACGCAGAAATCCCGGAAGGCTTCGAGGTGTACAGTTGCACGGGTACAGAAGTTCCGGTAGGAACATCCACGGCATTGGTCTTGGAGAAAGCTGAAAGCATCGAGGCACACACGCCGTACATCATAAAAGGCAAGGACGGGGACACTCACGACTTTTCCGACTACGGTATGGCCCTGCAAGACCAATATGCAGCCGGACTGATGACGGGTACCTTCACACAGCAAAAAGCCGTTACCAACACTTACGTGCTCCAGAACCAAGAGGGTAAAGTAGGATTCTACAAGGTGGCCGCAGGCAGCGAACCCACCATCAAGCCTTACCGCGCCTACATCAATGCCGACGTGGCCGAAGCCAACATCGTGGCTCTGCTTCTCCCGGGCATCGAAACCGGCATCAACGGAATCGTGGCAGAAGACGCCTTGGTGAACGTATACGACCTCAACGGCATACTCGTACGTGAGAATGTGAAGTTAGGTCAGGCTCTCGAAGGCCTTTCCAAAGGCATCTACATCGTGAACGGCACGAAGAAAGCCGTAAAATAAACCAAAGATTTGAAAACCAAAAACAATGAAAAAGATTATGGAAAAGAACAAATATATCCAACCTGAGATTTCAATATGCCATGTGGAAACCGACCAGATGATGATGGTAGGCAGCCCCATCCCTCCCCGTTTCGATGATCCTGCTGACGGGGACATTGAGGTGTTGACCAACATGGAGAAGTTCAAAGACATCTGGGGAAACGAGTTTTAAGGTTTCCCATTCGAAGAGGAACGGAACTACAAGACGTTTCCCGTTTTTGGGGCAGTCCATGAAGGGCTGCCCCTTTCCATATCCAGACCGTTCCGGAAAGGCGGAATACTCCGCCAACGAAACAATCCCCCAAGCTATCGGCCTGCAAAATAAACTACGCACGTAAAGGTATCCCCCTTACGTGCGCAATTCCTATCCATCCGGCTTAACCGGAAAAGAAGACCCGGATTTACTTATTCAGCTTCCAGGTAAAACCGTCTTTCGTATCTTTCACCTCAAAGCCCAAAGCGGCCAGGTTATCGCGGATTTTATCACTGGTAGCCCAATCCTTATTGGCTTTGGCTATCATACGCTGTTCCAAAAGCATATCCACCACTTTGCCGAAAGCTTCTTCACGTCCGCTTCCGCCTCCCGTTTCTTCTTTCAAACCGAGAATGTCGAAAGCAAAGGTATGGAACACTTCGGTCAAGGCGGCCAATACATCACCGGCCATCGTAGCTTTTTGGTCTACCACCGTGTTGATGACACGGCAGGCATCGAACAAGTGGCTGATGACGATGGGTGAATTCAGGTCATCGTTCATCGCCTCGTAGCACTTCCGGCGAAGTTCGTCCACATACGCCATCTCTACACTGCCACCGGCTGTCGGGGTAATCCGCTTCAGATTGGCTATACCCTCCATCAGGCGGGCCAATCCTTTCTCACTGGCCTGCAAGGCTTCATTACTGAAATCCACCGTACTGCGATAATGAGCCTGAAGAATGAAGAAACGGATGGTCATTGGACTGTAAGCCTGCGTCAGGCTTTCGTGCTCACCGCTGAAGAACTGTGCCAAAGTAATGAAATTACCCAGACTCTTGCCCATCTTCTGCCCGTTGATGGTAATCATGTTGTTGTGCATCCAATAGTTCACCATGTCGCTGCCCTGGCTGGCCACGGCTTGTGCGATTTCACACTCATGGTGCGGGAAAATCAGGTCCATTCCTCCACCGTGGATGTCGAAATGGTCGCCCAAGTACTTGCGACCCATGGCCGTACACTCGCAATGCCAACCGGGGAAACCGTTGCTCCACGGACTGGGCCAACGCATGATATGTTGAGGCTGGGCACACTTCCATAAAGCGAAATCCACTTGGTTATGCTTCTCTCCCACGCCGTCCAAAGCCCGGGAGTTGTTGATGACATCCTCCAGATTGCGTCCGGAAAGCTTGCCGTAATGATGCGCCTTGTTGTATTTCTCCACATCGAAGTACACACTGCCCTCACTGACGTAGGCATAACCGTTATCCAGGATTTCCTTCACCAGTTCTATCTGCTCGATGATATGCCCGGTAGCATGCGGTTCGATGCTGGGCGGCAACACATTCAGAGCCTCCATGGCCGCATGGAAACGGTTCGTGTAGTATTGTGCCACCTCCATCGGCTCCAATTCCTCCAGACGAGCCTTCTTGGCAATTTTATCTTCGCCTTCGTCGGCATCGTGCTCCAAATGCCCCACATCCGTAATATTACGCACATAGCGTACTTTATAACCGATATGCTGCAAGTAACGGAACAGCAGGTCGAACGTAATGGCCGGACGGGCATGTCCCAGATGGGCATCCCCATACACTGTCGGCCCGCAGACATACATCCCGACACGCCCCGGCGTGATGGGCTTGAACTCTTCCTTTTTACGGGAAAGCGTATTATAGATAAATAATTTTTGTTCCATAATCAATGTATTTGATGGTCTATGATGCATATTCCGGGTCGTCTCCGTTTTCCCGGATCAGACGGAGCAGTTTCTCCACAGCTTCTTCCGCCGGAATGTTCCGCTCCACACATTCTTTTTTCTTATACAAGCTGACTTTACCGCGCGCAGCCCCCACATAACCGTAATCGGCATCCGCCATCTCGCCGGGACCGTTCACGATACAGCCCATGATGCCAATCTTCAGGCCTTTCAGATGCCCGGTGGCCGCCTTAATACGGGCTATCGTGTCTTGCAGGTCGTAGAGCGTACGCCCGCAACCGGGACAAGAGATATATTCCGTCTTGGTCGTCCGCAAACGGGCAGCCTGGAGGATACCGAATGCGGTGGCGTCTATGTCGCGATGCTCCAACGTACCATTATTATATAGGTACAGGCCGTCGCAAAGCCCATCGAAGAGCAAGGCTCCCATGTCGGCCGCACTTTCTATTTGGAAATCCTCCTTTTCCTCCTGCCCGTGGGCGTACTGTTGGAAAATGACCACGGGGTTCTGCAAACCTTCGCGCGTCAGTTCGTGCACCAGAGCACGATGCTCGCCCAAACGGTTCTGATGGTTGCTTTGAGAAATCACCACCACCTCCGGATGATATTTCAGGCAGGCACGCACTTCTTCATTCAAAGCTCCGTATGAAAGGAAAAGAAACTTCAAATCGGCTGTACACTGGCTCATGAAAGGCAGCATATTATAAGGAAAAGCCGGATACGTACCGGATTCACCGGTCCAGACATCCGCATCCACGATATAATCCCCCTCACGCTCTTCCACGGGAGGCAGATTACGGCCGCAATAAATGTAGTCGGGACGAAAATCGGGATGAGCTTTGAAACCTTTCAATCTGCCGGAAGCAGCCAAGTCCATACGGTCGGCTATGACAACAGGCACATGGTCTCCTCCGATATTACGCACGGCTCGCGTTTTCCGCCGTACGGGGTTCAAGTAATCGAAATCCTCCGCTTCGGCTGCCGGTATCATCATGGCACCGTCCCGACGGAGCACATAATCCACCAACTTACGTGCCACCGGAATTTCAGCCTCCGGAGCTTCGCTCAATGACACACGGACCGTATCACCGATACCGTCTGCCAACAAAGCCCCGATGCCTACGGCACTCTTGATACGTCCGTCCTCACCGTCGCCGGCTTCGGTCACACCCAAATGCAAAGGAAAACGCATTCCTTCACGCTCCATGGCATCGACCAACAAACGCACGCTACGTACCATCACCACCGTGTTGCTGGCTTTGATGGACACCACCACGTCCTTGAAATCTTCCTTCACACAAATGCGCAGGAACTCCATGCAACTCTCCACAATACCTTCCGGCGTATCTCCATAGCGGCTCATGATGCGGTCGCTCAACGAACCGTGGTTCACACCGATGCGGATGGCCGTATGGTTCTCACGGCAAATGCGTAAGAAAGGAACGAAACGCTCCTCTATCTTTTTCAACTCCTGCGCATACTCCTCGTCCGTATATTCAAGATGCTTGAACGTACGGGCTGCGTCCACATAGTTTCCGGGATTGATACGTACCTTCTCAGCATACAAAGCTGCCACGTCGGCCACTTTCGGATTGAAATGCACGTCGGCCACCAAAGGTACCGCACAGCCTGCCGCACGTACACCGGCGTTGATATTCCGCAAGTTCTCGGCCTCACGCACCCCTTGGGTCGTCAGACGTACATAATCTCCTCCGGCTTCGGCAATGCGTAACGTCTGAGCCACACAGGCCTCGGTATCCATCGTAGAAGTGTTCGTCATGCTCTGCACCCGAATCGGATGGTTCCCGCCCAACGGCGTACCGCCGATCTGCACTTCACCGGTCTCCCTGCGTCGGTAATCGAACAAGTTCATCCGTCTGTCTTTAATTGCACTTAAACTTATACTTCACATCGGCCAGTTCCGTATTGGCCTTTACAATCTTCTGCTTCAGGTTTTCTTTATAACCCGCCAAACGCAAAGCCAGTCCTTCATCAGCCAGCGACAGCATCTGTGCGGCCAGAATGGCGGCATTCTGCGCTCCGTTGACTCCCACCGTAGCCACCGGTATGCCGGGAGGCATCTGAATAATGGAAAGCATGGCATCCAAACCGTCCAACATCCCCTTGATAGGCACCCCGATGACGGGCAACATCGTATTGGCCGCTATCACACCCGGCAAAGCCGCTGCCATCCCCGCTCCCGCAATAATTACTTTCAGGCCGCGTCCGGCAGCCTCTTTGGCAAAAGCCTCCACCTCGACCGGTGTCCGATGGGCCGACAAAGCGTTCATCTCGAAAGGGATTTCCATCTCATCGAAGAACTTGGCAGCCTTTTCCATCACCGGAAGGTCGGACGTACTGCCCATGATAATACTTACAACTGGTTTCATGACTTATCTGAATTTTTTAATTGAACTCGTTTTCTATAATAAAATTATACCGGCAAAACCGCAAACCACTCCCACGAGGGTACCGGCCACCACTTGCGCCAGACTGTGCTGACGGAGCAACATACGTGCTGTCCCCACAGCTCCAGAAATCAGTACCGTAACACACAGCCACCAAACGGGATTGAACATGAACAGTACCGAATAAGCCACTAACGCACCGATCACACCGCCAGCCCCGGCCGAATGCATGCTGATTTTCCACCACACATTCACAATGACGCATACCATCTGTATCAGCAAAGCCGACACTAAAATACCGCACATATAACGCGGCATGTGCATACGGAACATCAAATGAAGACAGGCCACGTAAGACAGGATGAACAATATATAAGGTATGGCACGGTTCTCCCGCAAACGCAGTTGCACCGGCGCCCATCCGTTCAGTTTACGATATACGTAAATACACAAGCGAGGCAATAATATAGTGAAAACATATACCATCGCCACCACCGTCAATTTGTAAAGCAACGGCAACAGGCTCAGATACGTGAAAGTGAACAAGGCCACAAACCCCACAATCGGTATGTAATATGGTCTGAACACCGCCGACAACAGACGAGCCGCTACAATAAGTCCCTTGTGTTTCATTTTCTTAACCGTGCTACGGGAATTCCCAGTTGTTCCCGGTATTTGGCCACCGTGCGCCGCGCAATGGGAAAGCCTTTTTCATTCAACATCGCCGTCAATGCCTCATCGCTCAGCGGCTTCTTCTTGTCTTCCGCCTCTACCAAATCCTTCAAAGCGGCCTGAATCTTACGGGTGGCAATCTCCTGCCCGTCGTCTGTCACATAACCGTCGCTAAAGAACCATTTGAGCGGATAAGTCCCGTAATGGGTCTCCACGTATTTACTATTGGCAGCACGGGATACGGTAGAGATATCCAATCCCGTACGCTCGGCTACATCCTTCAATATCATCGGGCGCAACAAAGTCTCATCTCCTTCCAGAAAGAAAGGACGCTGCAAATCAATAATAGCCTGCATGACAGCGGTCAACGTACGCCGACGCTGTTTCACAGCCTCGATAAAGCCCTGTGCTTTTTCTATCTTTTGGCGGGTATATTGCAAAGCTTCCCGTTCCGGCCGACTCATCTTGGCACGCCCGGTATCCACCTGGTGAAGGATTTCCATGAACGAAGGGCTGATACGCAACTCCGGTACGTCGCCTTTATTGAACGAAAGGGTAATCCCCCCATCGTCATCGGTCTCTACGGCAAAGTCCGGCACAATCTGTTGGTAATTATGTCCTACCACCTCGCCCATGGCACTTCCCGGACGCGGATTGAGCTTCTTCAAATCTCTCTGTAAACGTTCGCATTCCGCCTCTGTCAAATGCAGACGGGCGGCAATCCTGTCCCAGCGTTTATGGGTAAATTCATCAAACAGTTTGTCGATAATTTCATACTCCAACTGTTTTTGCCGGCTCCCGCGATGTTCGTCCCGACGGAGTTGTAACAAAAGACACTCTCTCAAATCGCGTGCTCCGATACCGGGAGGATCGAAAGTCTGCAAACGGGCCAACACTGTTTCCAGTTCCGCCTCCGTAGTTTGTATTCCTGCATATATCTCCAATTCGTCCGCCAATGTGGAAAGTTTCTTTTTCAACAAGCCATCATTTTCCAACGAACCGATAAGATAAGTCATCAGTTCCTGTTCACGCGGCGTCAGGTCACATTCGTTCATCTGCTCCGTCATCTGCTCATAGAAAGATGTCGTGTCGCCATAGTCCATCGTTTCCGGACGGTCTTTCCCTCCCCGTTCCTGCAACAGATAATCCGGCACATCGTCCGGAGTCCGATAATCATCCATCGCCTGCCGCACCTCTGCCGGACGATATTCATCGGAAGGCAGACCACCGTCCAACCCGGAAGTCTCGCTCCCGGCCGACTCTGCATCTGTTCCGTCATAGACATCTTCCGAAGACGTATCGGCATCCTCGGGACTTCCCAGACTTTCTTCCAACGCTCCGTTGTCTATCAATTCGTTTTTCACGCGTTGTTCCAGCTCTGAAACGGGCATTTCCAGCAACCGCACCTGCAACACCTGCTGCGGGGACAGTGTCTGAACCTGCTGCATAGATTGAGACTGAACTAATTTCTGTGACATATATACACGTTTAATGAGACGTTTTCCGTTGCAAAGTTAGCGTATGACCCGAAAAATGCCAAATATATTCAGCCAAATGATTGGATTCCGCCCTCTCATTCTCTGACCAAAGCATAATCCAACTGCTTCTTTTCCAGATTGGCTTTCGCCACTTTTACTTGTACCGTATCCCCCAGAGAATAACGATGATGATACTTACGTCCCCACAAGCAGTAGTTACGCTCGTCGAATTCATAATAATCGTCATCCAAATCACGCAAAGGCACCATACCTTCACATTTATTCTCATTGATTTCCACATACAGGCCGAACTCCGTCACACCGCTTACGGTTCCTTCAAACACTTGCCCCAGTTTGTCGCTCATGAATTCCACCTGCTTATACTTGATACTGGCACGCTCGGCACTGGCAGCCAACTGCTCCATCGCGCTGCAATGTTCACACAATTCTTCATACTTGTCCTGACTGGCACTGCGTCCTCCGTCGGCATACCGTGTCAGCAACCGATGCACCATCACGTCAGGATAACGGCGGATAGGGGAAGTAAAATGCGTATAGTAATCAAAAGCCAACCCGTAATGCCCGATATTATGCGTACTATAACGTGCCTTCATCATGGCCCGCAACGAAACGGTTTCTATCAGATTTTGCTCTTTCTTCCCCTGAATGTCGGTCAATAGCTTATTCAATCCTTTGGCCACCTCTTCCTTAGACCCTGTCGGTTTCAGTTTATAGCCGAATTTCACAATAAACTCACTCAGATTAATCAGCTTGTCTTGATCCGGCAAATCATGCACACGATAGGGCAGCGTCTTGGGCTTTTTATTTTTAGGCTGCTTCCCCACACTCTCAGCTACCGTACGATTGGCCAGCAACATAAACTCTTCCACCAATTTGTTCGCATCTTTCGCCACCTTAAAATACACTCCTATCGGTTTACCCTTATCGTCTATATCAAAACGAACCTCACTACGGTCGAAATTGATGGAACCATGTTCGAAACGACGGGCACGAAGTTGTTTGGCCAAGCGGTTCAACGTTATCAATTCCGTGGCAAAATGTTCGGCCGGCAATACGTCCGGCCCGTTAAAGTTCGGATCTGCCGCATGGTCGCCCGGCATCTTATAGTCTTCAGGCGAAGCTTCCTTATGGTATTCCAACACTTTCTGTACCTCTTCATACGTAAAACGACGGTCACTCTTGATGACCGTATGGGCCAGATGCCAGTCTTTGACTACAGCCTTGTCGTCCAACTTGAAAACGACACTATAAGTCAACTTCTCTTCGTTCGGACGTAAAGAACAGATGAAATTACACAAACGTTCAGGCAACATCGGAATCGTCCGGTCTACCAGATACACGCTGGTGGCACGCTTCACGGCTTCTTTGTCTATGATGCTCCCCTCCTTTACATAATGCGAGACATCTGCAATATGCACTCCTACTTCCCACAATCCGTCATCCGTTTTACGAATGGAAATCGCATCGTCAAAATCCTTGGCATCCCTCGGGTCGATGGTAAATGTCGTCACCTCACGCAGGTCCTCACGCTGCCCGATTTCCTCGGCCGTAATACCCGGGTCGATCTTCTCTGCCTCATCTTCTACGGACTTGGGATAAGCATAAGGCAAACCGTATTCGGCCAAAATGGCGTGCATTTCCGTGGTATTGTCTCCGCTCTGCCCCAATATATCCACGACCTTACCAATCGGATTCTTGGCATGTTCGGGCCATTCGGTAATCTTCACCACAGCCTTATCTCCGCTTTTACCACCTTTCAACGCTTTTTTAGGAATAAATATGTCGTTGGCCAGCGTACGGTCCTCGGTGAGCAGGAAAGCAAAATCCTTACGCACCTCCAACCTTCCGACAAACGACCTGTCGCTCCTTTCGAGAATCTCGACCACTTGCGCCTCGCGTACATGATGCTTCCTGCGGGCCAACAAAGTTACTTTCACCTTGTCTCCTCCCATGGCATGCAAAGAGTTCCGTTCGGCCACAAGAACAGGCTCTCCTCCATCCAACGGGGTCACGGTATTTTTACCGTTCGCTTTACGATTGAATATGGCTTCAAACACTTGCCCTGTGGTATTCAAACGAAAATGCAGTTTCTCCGTTTCTTTTATATAATCATCCATCGCCAAATCTTCCAACAAGTCCATACAAAGCAACTTGGCAGGATGAGTGTCCAGTTTCAAGTCTCTGAATATACGTTTAATGTCGTAAACCTCGGCGGGATTATTTTGAAAAAGTTCCATTAACATTTTCGCCAGTTCTTTTTTCTTCAGGCGCTTGCCGCCTTTCTTTCCTGTTTTTCCCATAAATCTGATATTTTAGAGGTTTGTTATCTATAATCTTTCTGCAAGTTAAGCATATTTATTCATTCCGCTCCTCTTTTATCTCTTATTTTTTCTGAAAATGCTTATCTTTGTTCTTTCTTTTTCATAAGCCAACAGACCAATGAAACTAACCGAACGGGAAAAAGCCATCTATCAAGTCACATGGGCAGGAAGTTTTGTCAACTTTCTGTTAGTCGTATTCAAGTTCATAGCCGGAATCCTGGGGCACAGCGCGGCCATGATAGCCGATGCCGTACATTCATTGTCTGATTTTGCAACCGACATCGTCGTACTTATCTTCACACGTATTTCCAATAAACCGCAAGACAAAAGTCACGATTACGGTCACGGCAAATACGAAACGCTGGCCACGGCAATAATAGGTATCGTGCTTTTTGCCGTAGGTGCAGGCATCTGTTGGAACGGCCTGCGAGCCATCCAGACCGTATGGCAGGGAGGCCGCCTTCCCGCCCCGGGCATGCTTGCTTTCGCCGGAGCCATCATTTCCATCGTCTCCAAAGAACTGATATATCGTTACACCATCCACGTGGGACGCAAAATCAATTCCAGTGCAGTCATTGCCAATGCCTGGCATCACCGTAGCGATGCCTTCTCCTCCATCGGAACAGCCATAGGTATCGGAGGGGCTATAGTTTTAGGTGAATCATGGAGTGTGCTCGACCCTATGGCTGCAGTGGTCGTGAGTTTCTTCATCATGAAGGTAGCCGTCCAACTCTTGAAGCCGTGTGTGGACGAGCTGACTGAGAAATCATTGCCGGACGAAATAGAAAAGGAAATCTGCCTCATTGCGGAGAACACACCGGGAGTATCGGCCATACACAATTTGCGCACACGCCGCATCGGCAACCACTATGCCATAGAGATGCACGTCCGGATGGACGGGCATTTGACTTTGTATGAAGCACACGCCAAGGCATCGGTCATAGAAAACAAATTGAAAGAGAAATACGGAAATGAAACCCATGTGGGCATCCATGTGGAGCCTGTGAAGGATGCCGACGGAACTTACAGGAAATAAAACAAATAGAACAAACGCGTATGAAAATATTAGTAACAGGAGCAAGCGGCTTCATCGGTAGTTTTATCGTTGAAAAGGGACTGACGGAAGGACACGTGATATGGGCAGGCATGCGCGCCACCAGTAGCCGGAACTATCTTCAGGACTCCCGAATCCGTTTCGTCGAATTAGACATGGAACATCCTGAAATCCTACGCCCCCAACTGGCGGCATGCAAAGCCGAATTCGGAGGTTGGGATGTCATCGTACATGCAGCCGGAGCCACCAAATGTATCCGACGTGAAGACTTTTTCCGCACCAATACGGAGGGAACACGTCATTTTGTCGATGCGCTCCGCGAACTGGACATGGCGCCCGGGCGTTTTATTTTCATCAGTTCCCTCAGCGTGTTCGGTGCCATACGCGAACAGGCAGTACGTCACGCCACTTCGGACAATCCCTGGATATATGCCCCGATACGGGAAAATGATACGCCACGCCCCAACACGGCATACGGGGAAAGCAAGCTGGAAGCCGAACGTTATCTCAAGTCTTTGAAAGATTTTCCCTACGTCATTCTCCGCCCCACCGGTGTGTACGGGCCACGTGAAAAAGACTACTTCGTCATGGCGCAAAGTATCAAACAGCACGTAGACTTCAGCGTAGGATACCGTCCGCAGGAAATCACATTCGTTTACGTGAAAGACCTTGTACAAGCCGTTTTCTCTGCCATGGTAAAAGATGTCATCGGGCGCGAATTTTTCATCAGCGACGGAAACGTATACCACAGTACTGAATTCAGCGACTTGATACGCACGGAGCTTGGACATCCGTTCATGCTCCGCATCAAGGCTCCGGTATGGTTCCTTCGTTTCATATGTGCCATAAATGGCAGCTTCAGCACATGGCGGGGCCGCACCACCACCCTTAACCGCGACAAATTCCACATTCTGTGCCAACGCAACTGGCAATGCGACATCCAACCGGCCGTGGAAGAGTTGGATTTCCGTCCCGAATACCCTTTGGCACGAGGAGTCAAAGAAACGATGGACTGGTATAAAAAGGAGGGATGGCTATGAGAATTTCCGTCCAATGGCTTACCGGAAACGACAATAAGCCCAAAGGCTTATGGCCGATTGAATGGTTGGCCATAACTTACAGCATCCTCACGACCTTGGCCATGTTCGTGCTTTGGCCGGACATGGACCACCCTCGGGACATGTTGGCCGACCGTCTGTACATCTTTCTCGGTACAATCTTATTGTGGAGAATCTATCTCTTTTGGCCGCGCAGACTTATGACTTTCATCCGCATCACAGCACAGATGGCTTTGCTCAGCTACTGGTATCCGGACACTTACGAGTTCAACCGGACGTTTCCCAATTTGGACCACATATTCGCCCGATGGGATGCAGTGCTTTTCAGTTGCCAACCCTCATTGGAGTTCAGCCGCCTTTGCCCATGGCCTTGGTTTTCCGAAGCCGTAAATATGGGTTATTTCTCTTATTATCCCATGATTGTGGCCGTCATGGTTTTCTTCTTTCTCTGTCGCAATAACCATTACGAGAAAGCCTCATTCACTGTCATGTGCTCCTTTTTCATCTTTTACCTCATCTATATATTCCTCCCCGTTGCCGGACCCCAGTTCTATTTTCAGGCCGTAAGTCCGGAAAGTGTCGAGAACGGGATATTTCCATCTTTAGGCACCTACTTCAACCATCGTACCGATATGCTACCCTCGCCAGGCTATGCCGACGGTTTCTTCTGTCATTTAGTAGAATGGGCTCAGGACTCCGGCGAACGCCCGACAGCCGCTTTTCCTTCCTCGCATATCGGTATTACTTTTATCCTGCTTTATCTGGTCCATCCGCAAAGCAAACGTTTCTTCTTCATATTATTGCCTTTCGCCATCCTTTTGACACTGGCCACAGTCTATATCCAGGCACATTACTTAGTGGATGCCATTGCCGGGATATTAGCCTCCTATCCGGTTTTCCGCCTGAGCGAATGGGCATATCAAAAGACAAGCCTTATTCTTAGGCATGAAACCTGAACACGAGTCAGCGGCTCGCCAATGGAGTATATCGAATCCCTTACATGCCGGACATATCTCCCTACACAAGAATTTTGCAGAAACGTCTTTCATCCTTCAGGTGATGCGATAAACATCTCATAATATTGATATTACAGACTGAAGGATGTTTCAGGTATCCTTCAGCCAAGTTTCATTTCGCTTGATACAGGATGAAAAATCGTTTGGCGCAGAACGAAAAATCATTCG
>CDYK01023505.1_pt1 | contig 15875 bp, 12 predicted proteins | sample 554841 | NCBI WGS metagenome assembly CDYK01 (sample SAMEA3182102, study PRJEB8094) | gut metagenome | biome: human; feature: gut; material: Stool; isolation source: human stools | place: Canada | collected 2013-02-18
AGCGCCCGTACCCGTACCGCCGCCCATGCCGGCCGTAATAAAGAGCAGATTGGCGCCGCGGATCGCTTCCGCCACCTGTTCGCGCTTTTCCTGTGCGGCAGCCGCACCGATTTCCGGACGCGCTCCCGCACCCAGTCCGGTGCTGCCGAGCTGGATGTTGACGTGAGCCTTGGAGCGCTGCAGTGCCTGATGGTCCGTATTGGCAGCGATGAACTCAATGCTCTTGGCGCCGTGGGTAATCATGTGCTCGACGGCATTTCCGCCGCCGCCGCCCACGCCGATCACCTTGATCACGGTTTTGAGCGGGTCAAATTCAGGAAGAACTTCAAAAGGCATGTCAACCTCGTTAATGGAATTGGTGAATTATCCGTTCTTTTTGGCCATTCTGCGGACAGAGAAAGCGTTGGACACGTCAATAGTCGCCAATGAAGAATGTCTTCAGGCGCTCACGGAATCCCTGCCGACGCCTGACGCCCCATGCATTCTCTACACCGAGCGCACCGGCGTCGATAGCACACTGCACTAAGCCAGCAGCCACCACCGAATCAGGCCGCTGCAGCAGCGCCGACTCGCCTTCTGCGCGCCGGGGCAGTCCAATACGCACACGTTTGCCCATTTCCGCCGCAGCCGCATCAGCGATGCCCGGGAGCATGGCTCCGCCGCCGGTGAGCACCACGAGTTCGACATGGTCAAAGGCTCTTGCATCGATAAGCAGCTGTCGGTAGAGATGGAAATATTCTTGTGCGCGCGCCGCAAGGGTCTTCACGAGCAGATCGCGAGAATAAAGGCGTGAAAGCGCACCGTGAGATTCAAACTGTACAACTTCACCGGCAATAACCTGCGACAGACGGCACTCCCCCGAATTGCGCTTTAGTTCCTCGGCTTCCTCAAGACTAATGCCGAGAACCATAGCCAAATCGCGGGTGAAAATTTCAGCGCCCCAAGGACGCACGTCAGTGAACTGTACGCGTCCCTCAGCCATCACAATGATTGATGTCGTCTGCGCACCGATATCGATTACCGCTGCGCCGCATGTTTTTTCGGTTTCGGAGAGAACGGCCTGAGCCGCTGCCCAGGGATGCGGCTCATAGTTGATGACCTCCACTCCAGCGCGCTGAATACAGCGCTTCAGATTGTCGGCATTGGTTTTGGAGCCGTAAAGTGCATGCACATAAGCCTCAAGCTTAGGCCCCACCAATCCGATGGGACGGGCAGTCATCACGTCGCCGCAGCGGAATCCCTGCGGAATCAGTTTGATGACAGTGCTGCCTTTGCCTTCGCGCATGGCGGCGAGCCGAGCATTTGATTCGGCCTGTTCAACGTCTTCACGAGAAACCTCTTGTCCGCGAAGCACCGTTTGTCCAACACAGTTGGCGCTCTGCAGGTACTTGCCGCCGATGGCCGCCCACACACCGGAAAGCTGAACTTCGGCCGTGTACTGCGCTTCCTGCACAGCCTTGCGAATCGATTGAACAGCTTCTTGTACGTCAACGACGCACCCTTCCTGTACACCCGAAGAACGTGCATTCCCCATGCCGATCACCCGCATGGAACCCGGTTCTGCGCCAGGTCGTGCGACGATGCAAAGCACTTTATCCGTGCCGATGTCGAGGGCGGCAAAGAACTCGCGGCCGTGATCCTGAGACTTCATGAGAGCAATGGATGGGAAAGGAAGGATTCGAAAGAAGGATATTGTAGGACGTCATATGACGCAGTGAGCATTTAGCGGGCAGCTGCACCGCCTTCAGTCTCATGCGACTCGCTCGATGCCGCATCCGCGGCATCATCCGCAGCCGATGCTGCCTCAATATCGTCCACTGAGTCTTTGCTTGATGACGCTTCCGCTTCTGCCGCCGCATCCGCCGCGCCATCGGCATCCCCAAGCGATGGACGAGCACTGCTCTGAGCGGACGCAGCCTGCACGGATGCCAGATATTGCGCCACCTGTTCGCGATTGACCTTGCCCGCTGCAATCGCCCGACGATAGCGAGCATCAAGCGAAGCCGGCGGTCCGCCCATAATTTCCACAATTCGCGGATACGCTTCCACCACCTGACGCAGACGCTCCTCAACGGCTGCGCCGTTAGCATCGCGTCCGAGTTCAATCTTTGTGGGGGGAATCGTCGGACTTTCTATCGTAAGCGTCCAGCTGCCTCGGTCTGAAAGCTCCAGTTCGGTAATCTTGGCGGGAATGTGTTCTGTCAGTGCGCTGAATCGGCGCCAGCGGCGAAGCATTTCCGGTACGGCCTGAGCCTCCCCGCGAAACGTTGGAGCCCCGGCCGTTTCCGATCCTTCATCAGGATTGGCCGAAAAGAGCTGACCTTCACCGCTGACGAGCCGGCCGTCTTCATAGACAGCTGCGGCCTCGTATACCGTCACGTCAATCATCAGCGCATCGGGCCAAACACGACGCACTGCGGCGTACTGCACCCAAGGCACCGTTTCGGCGGCATCTCTGACGGCCTTCAAATCAACCGTAAAAAAGGTTTTGCCCGCAGCGGCGGGCTCCACTGCTTCCTTTAACCTCGCCAACGGCACCTTCTGGACATCCCCGGTCATCTCCAGCCGCTGAAGCATGAAGATCCGACCATCAGCGGCCTCTCGCACGACAAGTACGCCCAGTACGAACACTGCCAGGAGGCCCGCCAATCGTGCCGCAGGAAGTCCCCATCGCCGAAGACCGTAACGCATGCGTTCGGCCGCGCCGAGACGTTCGCGCGGCACAGGAGGAAGTTCATCCGCAAGTTCAGGCGTGCGGCTCCCTGCATGCAGATTGTCCGCAGCAACCCGCTTTCCTCTGGCAGCAAGCGTCGGCTCCTGCCGCCCCAGACTGTCCTGAGGCAGCGGGATCTGTCGCAAAGGATTGCCGGCAGCGTCGGTCCGTTCAGTTTGCGGTACGTCCATCTTCGGTCAAAGCGCAGATCAGATCAAGCAATGTCCGTGCGGGCGAGTCCGAGCACTCTGAGGCAGAGGTCGGCATAGGACAGCCCTACGGCACGAGCCGCCATCGGCACGAGCGAGTGCGGGGTCATGCCCGGCGACGTATTGATTTCGAGCAGAGCAAATGTTCCGTCAGCGCGTTCAAGCGCGTCGACTCTCGACCATCCGCGGCAGCCGAGCACTGCGAAGGCTTTTTCGCAGGCAGCTGCAAGCGCTTTGGCCGAAGCCTCTGGAAGCTTTGCCGGACATTCGTAGCGCACAACATCCGTGTAGTACTTATTCTGAAAATCGTAACTGCCTTCAGGAGCACAGATCTCAATCACGGGGAGCGCCTTGCCATCCAGAATGGCCACCGTAAACTCGCGCCCGTGGATGTACTCCTCCACCAACACCTCTGCGGCATCACGCTCAGCAGCGGCATTGAGCGCAGCTCGCAGCGAATGAAGGGAAAGCGCATCGCGATCGAGCTTGGTAACGCCAATCGAGGAGCCGTCATGGCCGGGCTTCACGACAACGCCGTCAGCACCAAACTCGGCAATGGCACGCTCGAGCTCAGCATCCGAAGCGGCTGCTGTCAAACGCACGCCCGCGGGCACGGAAATGCCGTTGGCACGCCAAATGTTCTTCGTAAGCTCCTTATCCATCGCAATCGCCGAAGCCGTCACGCCGGGACCGGTATAGGGTAGACCTATGCAATTGAGGAGTCCCTGTACGGAGCCGTCCTCACCCAAGGTCCCGTGAAGCGCAATAAAGGCGGCATCATATGCGCCTTCTTCCAGACCGCCCACACTGTCAACAGCCGGATCCCAGCTTTCAACTTCCAGGCCCTTTGAAGCCAGCGCTTCCTTTACGCCGCGCCCCGATAGAAGCGAAACCTCACGCTCCGAGGAAATACCTCCCTCGAGCACTACAACGCGTTCAAGACGCGGTTCTTCTGCTTGGGTCATTTGCAGACTCCTATTTTTTATTCCATCAGAGACGACCGGCGAGTTTCGGCGCCGCACGGCCAATTGAACCCGCACCCATCGTTACGACAACGTCACCGGGCTCGACGAGCGAGCGCACGGCATCGGGCACTTGATCAACATCCACCACAACGGGTTCACTGCGGCCAGAAGCTTTGATAGCCTCGGCAAGATGGTGACTGTCTGCACCGGGAATGGGGGCTTCCCCCGCAGGATAAACATTGGCCAGCACGACGCCGTCGACATCCTCAAGGACCTTCACAAAACAATTGAAGCAGTCGCGCGTACGAGTGTAGCGGTGCGGCTGGAAAGCAACGACAATGCGGCGGCCGGGCCACGCACCGCGTACTGCCGCGAGAGTTGCCGCCATTTCGTGCGGATGATGACCATAGTCATCAATCAGCGTGAAGGTTCCGGTGATGCGGCCATCAGCATCCTGAATAGGAATATCACCCCATTGTGCAAAGCGCCGGCCTACGCCCTTAAATTCTGCCAAGCCGCGCTTGATGTCTTCGTCCTTAACGCCCGCCAAGGTCGCGATCGCCACCGCCGCCAAGGCATTGCGCACATTATGTACGCCCGGCAGATTCAGTACGACGGGCAGCGGCGGATGATCGGGGCGAAGAACCGTAAAACGCATGCGCGTGCCATCGGCCGTCACATCAATTGCGCGAACGGTAGCGTCATGAGAAAGGCCGTACCCAATCACGGGTTTCGTTACGCGCGGACGAATCGAGCGAACGTTATCGTCGTCCATGCAGAGTACGGCTACGCCGTAAAAAGGCAGACGCCCAAGAAAGTCCACAAAGGCACTCTTTAATTTTTCAAAGTCGTGCCCATAGGTATCCATGTGGTCTTCGTCAATATTGGTGACGGCAGCAATAACCGGCGTGAGGTTCAGAAACGACGCATCGGATTCATCGGCTTCGGCCACCAGAAATTCGCCCGTTCCCAAGCGAGCATTCGCGCCTGCGCTGTTGAGTTTTCCGCCGATGACAAAAGTCGGATCCAGTCCCCCTGCGGCGAGCAGTGATGCGGTAAGCGAGGTGGTCGTCGTTTTCCCATGAGCGCCTGCAATAGCAATGCCGCGGCGCAGCCGCATTAATTCAGCAAGCATCACCGCGCGCGGGACGACTGGAATATCGAGTTCACGAGCAGCGGTAACTTCTGGGTTGTCAGCCTTTACGGCCGAAGAAACGATCACTGCATCCGCGCCGCGGATGTTCTTCTTGTCGTGTCCGAGCGAAATGCGCGCCCCTAACGACTGCAGACGTTCAGTCACGGGCGACGCAGCGATATCCGAGCCGCTGACGACATAACCTAAATTGAGGAGCACTTCGGCGATGCCGCTCATGCCGGCGCCGCCGATCCCGACGAAATGCAGATGATTGACCAGAAACTTCAAGGTGGTTCTCCGTAAAAGGGGCAAATATTCGCTTGCGAGCGTCAGGCCTTCGGGATCTTCGGCGCCCGACGTGCGACGACTTCTTCAATCAAGTCAGCAACTTTAGCCGCCGCATCCGGTGCGGCAATGGCGCGTGCTGCCTGAGCATGCTCGAGCAGCGACTCACGCGTCATGCCTGAAATGAGCTTAGCCACAGCCTGCGGGGTAAAGTCCGCTTGATTCACCAGCCAGGCCGCACCCCGATCCGCAAGATATTTGGCATTGCCGAGCTGGTGCTTAGTGGTTTTGGCAATAAAAGGCACCAACACTGCTGCGGCGCCCGCCGCACACAATTCCGAACAGCTCGTTGCGCCCGAGCGGCACAGCACCAGGTCACTGTCGCGGTAGCGCGCTGCCATATCGTCAATGAAAGGCACGACTTCAGCCGCAACGCCTGCCTTGGCATACGCTTCGCGCACAGCCGCATCACGATCGCGCCCAGTCTGATGAAGGACAATCGGACGCTCACCCTCAGGAATCATTGCCAAAGCCTGCGGCAGCACGTCGTTAAGTACCTGAGCGCCCAGCGAGCCGCCGAAAATAAAGAGTTTCAGCGGCCCCGTACGCCCGGCAAAACGCTCTGCGGGCGCCGGCAGCGCCGCGATTTCGGCGCGCACGGGATTCCCGGTCGTATGTCCTTTGATGCCTGCAAACGTGCGGGCACCGCCCGCAAACCCGCAGGCAAGCGCGTCGCAAAAAGGCAGTACCGTATTGGTGGACATCAAAAGGTCAGCGTCGCAATTCATCAGCACAATGGGACGCTTGAGATTCTGCGCCGCAAAGCATACCGGCACAGCGATGTAGCCGCCCGTGGAAAACACGGCCGTCGGACGAAGTTTTTTAAGCAGCTTGCGGGCATCCCAGATAGCCTTGAGCATCTTGATGCCGCCCGTAATCATCCCGGTAATGCCGCGCCCGCGCATGCCTTGGAAGTTAAGCGGATGGAATTCAATCTCCTGACGCTCTACAAGCCCCTTTTCCATGCCGGTGGTCGTGCCAATCCAAACGATCTTCCAGCCTCGATCGGCCATTACGCGAGCGACGGCCAGACCAGGCATTACATGTCCGCCAGTCCCAGCAGCGGCGATGACGAGCGTGCGGACGTCGGCCGCAGTTTGTTGTTTGTTGTCAGCGGTCACACCTGACCTCCTCGCATCAAAATTTTGTTTTCTCGGTCTACTCTTAAAAGCAGTCCAATAGCGATCATGGATGAGAGCATGGAGGATCCCCCAAAGCTCACAAACGGAAGCGTGAGCCCCTTCGTCGGAAATGCTCCGGAAGCTACGCCAATATTGATAATCGCCTGAACGCCGAACCAAAGTCCCACACCTTGCGCCAGCAAGCCCGGGAAAAAGCGCTCCAGCTTGATCGCCTGCCGACCGATTTCGAATGTGCGGCGAATGAGCCAGTAAAAAATAAAGAGGATGAGGATAACACCGACCAGTCCGGTTTCCTCCGCCACTACAGCCATGATGAAGTCGGTATGCGCCTCGGGCAGGTAGTTAAGCTTCTCGACGGAACCGCCGAGCCCTACGCCGAAGAGTTCGCCGCGGCCGAAAGCAATGAGCGAATGTGAAAGCTGGTAAGCCTGCCCCAGAACATACTCATCGGACCATGGATCCAAATACGCCAATACGCGCGAGAGGCGCCACGGCGTCATAAAAATCATCAGTGCTACGAAAGCGACGATCACCGTGCCGACGGCCAGAAAGATCTTCATCGACAGACCGCCCAGAAAGAGCACGCCCATGATGACTACCGATACCACCGCCGTCGCCCCCAGGTCGGGCTGCTGCATCAGCATAAAGGCGATGATCACCATGACAATTGCCATGGGGAAGAACCCCTTTGAAAAGGAGTGCATGTACTCCTGACGCTTCACAGTAAAGGCTGCGGCATAAATCAGAGCGCAGAGCTTCACCATTTCCGAAGCCTGAATCGAAAGGGGCCCGAGCTGCAGCCATCGGCGAGCGCCGTTGACGCTCTTGCCGATAACGGGAAGAAACACACTGGCAAGGAGCAGCAAGCCGACCGGCAGCAGCCAGGTGGAGTGACGATACCAAAAGTTCATCGGCACGCGGTAAACCACCGCTGCGGCGCATAGCGCAAGGAGAATGCTCATCAAGTGGCGCTTGACTTCGCCGAAATTGGCAGAATCTCCCAACCCGCCCGCACCCATGGAGGACGTGGCCGAAAAGACCATGACCGTCCCAAAACAGACGAGCGCGGCGGTACAGATGATCACTTCCCAGTTAAGGCCGGGCGATGAACGTTGATCTGCACCCCAGTCGGAATCTAAGCGCCTCACAGAAAACCTCTCTTCGGCCATCAGCCCTGTACGGCTTCATCGGCCTTCGGAACGACATGATCCGCGATTTTGGCGGCCTCAGCCTTGAACCGTTCGCTGCGTTCGGCATAGTCACGGAACATGTCCCATGAGGCGCAGGCCGGTGACAAAAGTATCTGATCACCCGGACGGCTCTTTTCCCACAGCCAGTCCTCCGCAGCCTCAAGCGTCTTAAAGGTTTCTGTTGCAACACCGGCGGACGAAACGGCTTCGCGGATTTTGGCCGCATCACGTCCAATCAAGGCCGCAAACGCCACTCGCCCTTTAAGCTCTTGGGCAAGCGGCGTGAAGTCCTGCCCTTTGCCGTCGCCGCCCATCAAAATCAGAATTCGGCGTCCCTGAGCAGCCAGTCCGCGCACGGCGGCAGCCACTGCGCCGACATTGGTCCCCTTGGAATCGTCGATGAAATCGCGGCCTTCGATCGTGCGTACGAGTTCCACACGATGCGGCTCCCCTCGATAAGTGCGGAGCACGCCAATTGCAGGCCGAGTTTCAATGCCGGCGCCCGTAATAAGTCCCAAAGCCGCGAGTGCGTTCATGGCATTGTGCCGGCCGCGGATGAGGAGCTCGAATTCCGGCAGGAACAGCACGTCGACCTCCATCTGATCGCGAAGTCCCAGCCAGTAGCCCTGTGAGGCATGGGCCGCCATCATCAGACCAAGTTCACCCTCTTTCTGCGGCTTCGTTGCTCCGAATGTGAAGCATCGAGCCGCTGACTGTTCGCGATCGTCCACTTTTTCAAGTTCAGCCATGACGAGCGGATCTTCACGATTTACGACGCGTACGGTATCGGGCGCAAAAATACGCCCTTTGGCATGCGCATAGGCCTCCATGGAGCCATGCCAGTCAAGGTGATCCTCGGTGATGTTCAAAAGGGCAGCTGACGTGCAGTTGAGCGTATGCGTTGTCTCCAGCTGAAAGCTCGAGAGCTCAAGCACCCAAACGTCGGGGAGCGCTCCGGCCGCTTCGGCTTTACTGAGCTCCGCGACGGCATTAGGACCGATATTGCCCGCAGCGACTGCATACAGTCCCGCTGCCGCAGCCATTTTGGTGGTAAGCGTTGTCGTCGTCGTTTTGCCGTTTGTGCCGGTAATGCCGATAACTTTGGGGGCATATCCCTGCGTACGCTTCAGATAGGCGAGCTCCTGCGCAAAAAGCTCAATTTCACCGACGATAGGAATGCCCGCTTTGCGCGCTGAAGCACAAACGGAGGCTGCCGCACCGAAGTAAGGCGAAACGCCCGGCGACATCACCACCAGTTCTACGCCGGGCACCGTCGTATCAGGAAAGCTGCCCAGCGTCATCTCGCAGCCCGGAACCGCCTTGCAAAAAGCGTCAAGGCCCGCAGGCGCCTCACGCGTATCAAAAGCATGAACGCGCCAGCCATGGTCATTGAGGTATTGAGCGGCAGCGCGCCCAGAAGCGCCAAGCCCGAGTACCCAGGCGCGGCGGCCAGCCCCTTCGGCGGCATTCAATGTAATGAAGGATTTGTCTTCAGCTTCAAGCATTTTTTTGACTAACCTGCGAAAACCGCTGTTTTTCAGCGAACGTCTCACTCAGTGAAGCGCAAGCACCGAAAGACCAAGCGCTGTCAGAATAAAAGTAATGATCCAGAATCGAACCACGACCTGAGTTTCCTGCCACCCCTTGAGTTCAAAGTGATGATGAATGGGCGCCATCAGGAAAACTCGTTTGCCGTGAGAAAAACGGAAATAGGTCGTCTGAATCATGACGGAAAGCGTCTCCACCACGAAAATACCGCCCATAACGGCGAGGATAAGCTCCACACGAGCGACAACCGCCATCGTGCCTAAACAGCCGCCAAGCGCAAGAGCTCCCACGTCGCCCATAAAAACTTGTGCCGGATGAGCGTTGAACCACAGAAAGGCCAGTCCCGCGCCAGCCAAAGCCGCTGCGAGAACTGCAAGCTCTTCAGCGCCAGGAATATGAGGCGCAGCCGCTGCATAGGCAGCGCCGGCAAAATCGGGATTTCCCGCCGCATAGGCATAGAGCCCGAGCGCGGAGCCGACCAGCACAGTGGGCAGAATGGCCAAGCCATCCAACCCATCGGTGAGGTTCACCGCATTGCTCGATCCGACGATCACGATGTAGACGAAGACAATGAAGCCGATCAGCCCCAGCGGGAATGCCCAGTCAGTCCACAGCGGCAAGTAGAGGTGGATATTGGCCGTTACGTCCAGCGGAAAGCGAGCGTCGTACCAAGCGCCAATCGCTTCAGCAAATGTTCCGCCTGGCACAACGGCAAGCGCCAAGGCCAGATAAAAGGCTGCCGCCAAACCAATCACGGACTGCCAGGAGAACTTTTCACGAGCGCTCATACCGTGCGGATCGTGATGCACGATCTTGCGGTAATCATCGATCCAGCCAATGGCGCCGTAGCCCAACGTAACGAAAAGCACCACCCAAATAAAGCGATTCCCAAGATCTGCCCAGCAAAGCGTTGAAAGCGTGATGGCAGCAAGAATCAGCGCCCCGCCCATTGTCGGCGTACCGTCCTTGGCCAGATGCGTTTTAGGACCGTCCGTGCGAACGGCCTGACCGAAGTGAAGCTTCTTTAGTTCTCTAATGAGAGCGGGACCGCAGGCCAGTCCAATCACGAGTGCTGTCAAAAACGCCAAAAGTGCGCGCAGCGCCAGCGAATCGGCAGGAGAAGAAAAAAGGAAGTTGAGCATGATGCGAAAAGTCGGGCAGAAGCTCGTGAAAAAAAGAAAAAAGAAAAATCAGAACGCTGGGAAATGCTTCAGCGTCTCAACAACCTTCCCAAAGCCTGACGAGTGGCTTGCTTTGACGGCCACCGTTGCGCCTTTGAGCGGCAGTTCAGGCAGATGCGCAATCAATTCATCCCGATCGGCAAACCACCGTCCTCTGACGCCGTCAATGCCGAACGCTTCTGCCGCGTGCTTGGAGAGCGGTCCTGCCGCCCAGAAATAGTCGATGCCCAGCGTCTTCGCGGCACCGCCCACTTCAGCATGCCAAAGCTCAGCATCACGGCCGAGTTCACCCATGTCGCCAAAAAGGAAAATGCGTGCGGGCTTTTCCTCTGCGAGCATCGCGATCGACGCGATAGCACTGTCGGGATTGCAGTTATAAGCATCATCAATCAGCGTGAAGCCTGCAGGAGACACCATGCGGGCTCCTCGTCCGGGGAGCGCCTTAAAGGCGGCTAGACCTTCGGCGATGGCGTCGACGTCAATTTGCTGCGCGAGCGCAGCAGCGGCTGCGCCTACGGCGTTGTGAATGTTGTGCGCGCCTTGAACCTGCAGCCCAATGACGCGGTCAATGCCGTAGGCAAGAAGCCGCAGCCCCTTGCCCGGCACCAGTTCGCCGCGGACATCGGCCGCCACCCCTTCAGCGGTAGCGTAGGTAAGCGTACGCACACCGCGGGCAAGCGCATAGGAAGCCCACACGTCGGCACAGGGATCGTCAGCGGGATACACAGCAACCCCGTCGTTCGGGAGCGCAGCAATTAAAAGGCCGTTTTCAAAAGCCGCTTCAGCCACAGTTTCTAAATAGGCCTGATGCTCGCGCTGAGCATTAGTCATCAGCACGACCGTCGGGCGAATCCAATCAGCCAGCCGGGCCATTTCACCGCGGTGATTCATCCCGGCTTCCACAACGGCAGCCCGACAGCCGCCATGAAGACCGAGCAGCGTATGCGGCACGCCGACGTCGTTGTTGAAATTGCCTTCCGTAGCATGGATGTTTTGCGCACCCCAATGAGCTGCGAGAATCGCCTTCATCATCTGCGTGGTCGTTGTTTTGCCGTTGCTGCCGCCCACCGCAGTGAGCGAAATGCCGAAGCGGCGTCGCCAAGCCCGCGCAATCAGTCCGTAAGCCCGGCGGCTGTTTTCCACCACCAGCTGCGGAACGTTCAGTCCAGTCTCTGCGTGTTCGACCACCAAGCACAATGCGCCTGACTCGGCAGCCTGTGAAAGATAGCGGTGCCCGTCGGTGCGCTCTCCCGAGAGCGCGACAAAAACATCGCCCGCTCGTACGATGCGGCTGTCGGTGACAACACGGATCCACGATGCGTCTTCATCCGCGGGATCTCCGTGAACTTCAACCAATTCGTCGCACAGGGCTTCAAGAAGCCACTTAAAGGATTCGTGTTCGGACGGGATTACTTCGGTTTCTGCCTGCATGGTTTCTATTGTTTGTTATCAAGAAGCAAAGTGTCTGACTGACCTTCAGGCCAGAACGCCTTTGCAATCAATTGGGTATTTCTTTTTTACTTCCGGCTGCGGACTGCGCGGCACTCATTAAAAGCCTCACGAAGGACCTCTCCGTCAACGAAGTGGTGCGGCCCGTCATTGAGGATCTGTTCGCATTCATGCCCTTTGCCGGCAACGAGGATGATGTCTTTAGCGTCAGCGGCAAAAACGGCGCGATGAATCGCCTCGCGGCGGTCAACAACGGCCATTGCCCGCTGATCAGCACCCGGTACAGCCTGTACGCCCTGCATGATCGCATCAACAATCGCCTGAGGATTTTCCGTCCGAGGATTGTCACTCGTAACGATGACTTGATCGGAAAGCCGTGCGGCAATTTCGCCCATGATCGGCCGCTTGCCGGCATCGCGGTCTCCGCCGCAGCCGAAAACCGTCCATAGCCGTCCGCCCCGGGCACGCGCATTGGGAATGAGGCACTCAATGGCCTTTTCCAACGCATCCGGCGTGTGGCCGAAATCCACAACTCCGAGCGGCATGCCGTCGGACTCAAATATCTGCATACGGCCAGGGGGCGGAGTGAGTGCTTCCAAAGCCCGCACGACTTTTTCGATGGGATGGCCGCAAGCGGCTGCGGCTGCAGCCGCTTCAAGCGCATTTTCAACATTGAAAGTGCCGAGCGCATGCAGCTCAACGGGAAATTCGCGCTTATCGCAGACCAGCGTGAAACGCATGCCGCGGTGCGACGGCTCAATGTGCTTAGCTTCAAGCACGTGAGCTGCGCCGAACGCCTGCCCGAAAGAGGCTGCCTTCCCCTCCAATCCAGTCACCCAGATCTCGGAGCCGTTCTTTTGAGCAGCTTCAGCGTACTTCCGGCTCCAGACATCCGAGGCATTCAGCACGGCAGCCTTCAGGCCCGGCCAAGCAAAAAGAAGTCCTTTGGCCTCGCCGTACGCTTCCATCGTCTGGTGGTAATCCAGATGATCACGAGACAAATTGGTGAATACACCCACTTTGAAGTGCGTTCCCTTCATGCGCCCCTGATCGAGCCCAACGGAACTCGCTTCCATCACAAAACTCTTGGCGCCGGTCTCTTCGAGATCCTTGAGGATCCCCTGCAAAGAGGCTGCATCCGGCGTTGTCAGATGCGGAGCAGGGATTTGCCGCCCGGCGAAGAAGACGCCGACGGTGCCGATGATGCCGGACGGAGAACCCAGTGCGGTCAAAAGCGAGGCCGTCCAGAACGTAGTGGTCGTCTTGCCGTTTGTGCCAGTCACGGCCACGCCTGTCATGTGATCCGAGGGTTCATCGTAAAAGCGCGCGGCGATTTCGCCGAGCCGCTCGCGCAGGTGCTCCACAGGCTTAGCGGGCAGCGGATAGTGTTCAGGACGCTGGCTCGTTTCAGCCTCATAGATCACGCCCGCCGCTCCTCGGGCAGCTGCTACACGGATAAAAGTGCGGCCGTCGACCTTTTCACCCGGTACGGCGCAGAAGATATCGCCCGGCTTCACATCTCGGCTGTCGAGCCGAAGATGTGCACCCGGATGTGCGAGATCTTTGAGCCACGCCACCGAATCTTTGATCGTCTGATCCATGAGTAATCTCCGTCCTTTTTGCTTCAATTCAATAAGGTTCAATTGCGAATTTTCGCCAGGAAGCCGCCGCCCGAAACGGACTCTCGGTCAGGACTCACCATCAGCATGCGCAGCGTACTTTCAGCAATTTCGCTAAACACCGGACCAGCCGCACGCCCGCCGAAACGACTGCCTTTTTTAGGCTCATCGATCATCACAGCCACAATGAATCTTGGGTTGACGGCCGGAACAATGCCTACGATGCTCGCCACCGTATCGTTTGTATAGCGTCCGTTCTTAACCTTGTTGGCCGTACCGGTCTTGCCGGCCACGGTATAGCCCGCCACCTTAATAGTGCTTGCCGTTCCCCCGGCAGCCATCGTCTTCATCATCATGGCGCGGATAAGCCGCACAGTCTCCGGTCGATAAACCTGCTCGCCCTTGGGCAGTTCGCCTTCCGGACGCTTATAGAGCGTCAGGTCAATAACGTCACCCGTTCGGGCCAGCGCGGTATAAGCGCGCACAAGCTGCATGAGCGACACGCTGATGCCGTGTCCGTAAGCAATAGTGGCCTGTTCAATCGGCCGCCAGGTTTTTGCCGGACGAAGACGTCCGGATGCCGCGCCTGGGAAGCCCATTGCAGGAGCGCGCCCGAAACCTAAAGCGGTGTACATGTCCCACAATGTCTGCGGTGACATTTCAAGCGCGATCTTCACCGTACCAATATTGGACGACTTTGCCACGATCTCGGAAACGGTCAGCAGTCCATAGTCATGGGTGTCGCCGATGGTGCGGTCACCGATGGTGAGCTTTCCCGACGCCGTCTGAATAGTCGTCTTCGGACCGACAATTCCCATATCGAGCGCCTTGGCGATGGCAAAGGGCTTTAAAGTGGATCCCGGCTCAAACTGGTCGGTGAGCACACGGTTGCGCATCTGTTCAAAGAGCATCGTGGAGCGGTCGTTCGGGTCATAGGACGGAACGTTGACGAGCGCAATCACCTCTCCGGTCTGTACGTCAGCCACTACCGCGGCACCAGCCAATGCCTCAGACTTCTCGACCTGTGCTTTCAAAGCCTGAAACGCCAGAAACTGTACGCGGGAGTCGATGGACAGCACCACATCATGTCCCGGCACGGCTTCCTTTTGCCAGATATCGTCAATGATCCGGCCGCGAGCATCGCGGATCACTCGGCGCGCCCCCGGCACCCCGGTCAAATCCTTGTCTCGGGCCAGTTCAATACCTTCCTGCCCATGATCGCTGCGGCCGGTAAATCCCACAACGTGAGCGACAGCCGGGCCATCGGGATATTCACGCAGCACTTCTGGTGAAACACCGATGCCGGGAAGCTTCAGAAGCCTCACGGCCTCTGCGGTCCGCACGTCTTGAGTACGGGCAAGATATGTAAAGTTCTTCGACTTCGCCTTGAAAATCTTGTCACGAACTTCCTTTGGCTTCATCTGCAGGACATCGGCCAACTTCTTAAAGTCATCGGCTGAAAGTTTTTTGGCGAATGCGGGATCCGCCCAGATGCTGCGCACAGGCTGACTGGCCGCAAGCACCACGCCATTGCGGTCCAGAATTTCTCCGCGCTCGCCGGCAATGGTGAGTGTCCGGGCATAACGCGCCTCACCTTGATCCTGCAGAAAATCCGTCGTCACTGCCTGCAGCCAAACCGCACGGCAAACGAGTCCGAGAAAAAAGACCGTAATGAAGGCAAGTGCAAAGTACGTGCGCCATTTCGGAATCGGAATGACGATGAGCGGACTTTCGGCGCTTTTGGGTTTGGCCTCTTGTGCAGCCTGATCTCGCTGCATGAGCTCGAGGAGCTTATCAACCACTGCGTCAGCCGCACGCTTCATGAAGTTTGTCATGATCGACCTCCGCGAACCGAAGGCTGAGCATTCTTTTGATCAGCGTTGCTCTTCTGCGCATCCCCATTCGTCGTCAGCGCATCGAGTTCGCGGCGCACTTCCGGCAAAAAGTCGATTCGTCCGTCCGGCGCCTCCACGAGCGTCACCGTATCCGCACCCGTTGCCCCGGACAAGTCGAGCATGGCCGCACCCGCCGAGATGCTCCCCGGGAGCGAAGCCCGGCGAACTTTCATTTCCAGCTCGGCCTGATCGTCGAGCAGTCGGCGATGAACATCCATTTCATGCTCGTGAGCCACAAAGAGCTGACGCATTTGAAAATGAAGGTCTACCAGACAAAACGCGCTGCCCACCAGAACGATGCCTAAAACGACCGTCCACAGCAGTTCCGCACGCGTGACGGGACGCATGGCCTAATCCTCCCAGAGACGCGCAGTACGCGTGCCAACACGGAGTACGGAAGAGCGTGCACGCGGATTGGACTCTGCTTCGCTCTTGGTCGGCAGAATACGAATCACATCGCTGAACCACGGCTGCGCATTGAAAC
>CDYK01030788.1_pt1 | contig 15589 bp, 9 predicted proteins | sample 554841 | NCBI WGS metagenome assembly CDYK01 (sample SAMEA3182102, study PRJEB8094) | gut metagenome | biome: human; feature: gut; material: Stool; isolation source: human stools | place: Canada | collected 2013-02-18
GCAGGACAGTATTTTACTCCTCGTCCACTTATTCAGGCAATGGTAGATTGTATCAATCCGCAAATGGGGGAAACGGTTTGTGACCCGGCTTGTGGAACGGGTGGATTCTTGCTTACAGCTTACGATTATATGAAAGGTCAGTCAGCAAGTAAAGAAAAACGTGATTTCTTGCGTGACAAAGCTTTGCATGGTGTGGATAATACGCCTTTAGTGGTGACGCTTGCTTCCATGAATCTTTATTTGCATGGTATTGGTACAGACCGTAGTCCGATTGTTTGTGAGGATTCTTTGGAAAAAGAACCGTCAACTCTTGTAGATGTGATTCTTGCCAATCCTCCTTTTGGAACTCGTCCGGCTGGATCGGTGGATATTAACCGCCCGGATTTTTATGTAGAGACCAAGAATAACCAGTTAAATTTCCTCCAGCACATGATGCTTATGCTCAAAACGGGAGGACGTGCAGCAGTTGTACTTCCTGATAATGTTCTCTTTGAGGCTGGAGCAGGTGAGACTATTCGTAAACGCTTATTGCAGGATTTTAATTTGCATACTATCTTGCGTTTACCTACAGGTATTTTCTATGCCCAAGGCGTAAAAGCCAACGTGTTGTTTTTCAGCAAAGGACAACCGACCAAGGAAATATGGTTTTACGACTACCGTACAGATATAAAGCATACGCTTGCCACCAATAAACTGGAACGGCATCATTTGGATGATTTTGTTTCTTGCTATAATAATCGAGTAGAGACATACGATGCAGAAAATAATCCGCAAGGTCGTTGGCGTAAATACCCTGTAGATGAAATTCTTACCAGAGACAAAACAAATCTTGACATTACTTGGATAAAGCAAGGTGGTGAGGTGGACAACCGTTCATTGGCAGAGCTGATGGCTGATATAAAGGATAAAAGCCAAACGATAAGTGCTGCTGTGGTTGAACTTGAAAAGCTACTTGCGAATATTGAAGAAAATTGAGTTATGGGAAAAGAGATTTTCACAAATGATAAAGATATAAACGACCTGTTCTTGAAGGTTGTTAACCTTGTCACGCAGGCAAGGGAACGTGTGGCAACAGCCGTCAATATAGCTGAGGTTTATACTAAGTTCCATATCGGACAATATATAGTAGAATATGAGCAAAAGGGGGAAACAAGAGCCGAATATGGAAAGGCGGTGCTGAAAGAACTCTCCAAACGTCTGACTGATAGGTTGGGAGATGGATGGTCATATTCAACTCTTAAGAATATACGGCAGTTTTATATTGTTTTTTCTAAAGGGCTAACCAGTGGTTGTCCAAAGCCGAGTCAAAAGGCTAACCAGTGGTTAGCCGATTATCCGAAGTCAGAGGAATGTATCTCTGAGCCGACATTCGCTCTCTCATGGTCTCATTATCTTATACTGATGAGGGTGGAAAATCCGGATGCCCGCAGTTTCTATGAAATAGAATGTACTCAACAACAATGGTCTAAAAGACAACTCAGCCGTCAAGTAGGAAGCTGTCTTTATGAGAGATTGGCTTTGAGCCGTAACAAAGATGAAGTAATGCGGTTGGCTAAGGAAGGACAATCTATTGGGAAACCATCAGACATTATCAAGAATCCCATCACATTAGAGTTTCTTGGTCTAAAACCCGATGCAGTTTATTCAGAGTCTAAATTAGAGAATGCCATTATCAACAAGATGCAGCAATTCCTATTAGAACTTGGCAAAGGATTTCTATTTGAAGCAAGGCAGAAAAGGTTCACATTTGATGAGCAGCATTTCTTTGTTGACTTGGTGTTTTACAATCGTTTGCTACAATGCTATGTGCTTATAGATTTGAAGATAGACAAACTAACTCACCAAGACCTTGGGCAGATGCAGATGTATGTCAACTATTACGACCGCTATGTCAAACAAGACTTTGAAAAGCCGACAATTGGTATTCTACTGTGTAAGGAGAAGAACGATGCACTAGTGGAACTTACCTTGCCTAAGGATGCTAACATCTATGCTTCTGCTTATCAACTCTATCTCCCCAACAAGGCTTTATTGCAAGCTAAGGTGAAGGAATGGATTGAAGAGTTTGAAGAAAATGAGGAATTAAAGAAACTGGAAGAACATGAATAGTAATTGTGCAGCCAAAACTGCACAATTACAAACAGAAATATAATGATGGATACAAAAGCGTTACGTCAAAAGATACTCGACCTTGCGATACATGGAAAACTTGTACCCCAAGACCCTAACGATGAACCAGCATCAGTTCTGCTCGAACGAATCAAGGCTGAAAAAGAACGACTGATAAAAGAAGGCAAAATTAAACGGAGTAAGAAGTCTGCAAAGTCTTCCGATACGCCCCATTATCCCTATTTGTTACCAAATGGGTGGGAATGGTGCAATTTAGAAGATATTGTGTGCGAATTGAAATACGGAACTTCAGAGAAGTCTTTAAGTGTGGGAAAAATAGCTGTCTTGCGAATGGGGAATATTACTAATGTCGGTACAATCGATTATTCTAATTTAGTGTATTCGTCAAATAATGAAGATATTAAGCTGTACTCACTTGAAAAAGACGATTTACTGTTCAATCGCACAAACAGTAGTGAATGGGTAGGGAAAACGGCAATCTATAAGAAAGAACAACCAGCCATATATGCTGGCTATCTTATTCGCATTAGACCGATATTGATTTTTTCAGACTACCTTAATACTGTAATGAATAGCAGCTATTATCGTAATTGGTGCTATAATGTAAAAACGGATGCTGTTAATCAGTCTAATATCAATGCTCAAAAGCTTTCGCAATTAATGATACCTATTCCACCCTTAAAGGAACAAGAAAGAATTGTTGTAGAGGTGGCTAAGTGGATTTCTTTAATTGATACTATCAAGAATAGCAAGGAAGATTTACAAACAACTATCAAGCAGGCAAAAAGTAAAATCCTCAATCTTGCTATTCACGGCAAACTCGTGCCGCAAGACCCGAATGACGAGCCAGCCATTGAACTGTTGAAGCGCATAAATCCCGACTTCACACCTTGTGATAACGGGCATTATACGTTTGACGTTCCGAGCGGGTGGATAACGACAAATTTAGGGTCAATATTTAATGTCGTATCAGCTAAAAGAATTTTGAAGTCAGATTGGAAGCATAGTGGTGTTCCATTTTATAGAGCACGTGAAATAGCCAAGCTGTCTATTTATGGACTTGTAGATAATGAATTATATATTTCAGAGGAACATTATAACTCATTAAAGGAGAAATTTCCAGTACCCAAAGCGTCAGATATTATGATTTCTGCCGTTGGTACTATTGGCAAATGCTACATTGTAAAAGAGTCTGATAAGTTCTATTACAAGGATGCAAGTGTACTTTGTTTGTGTAATGACTATCAAATAAATGCGAAATATATTTACCACATCATGAGAAGCGAATATATGCTAAAACAGATGTATGATAACTCAAAGGGTACAACTGTTGATACCATTACGATTGAAAAGGCAAAACAATATATATTGCCCCTACCTCCACTTGCCGAGCAACAGCGCATAGTAGCCAAGATTGAAGAGACATTCTCCATTTTTGACGGTATTCAAAATTCCTTAGAAGCGTAAACAAGAACGCTTCTAAGGACTAATGTAACTTTACCAGTTCACCACTTTATCCACAATCTTCTGCTGTTCGCTGGCAGTGCGGCGTAAATAGATACGAGTGGTTTCTATGCTTTCATGCCCCATGAGGTCGGCAAGTAAAGCAAGGTCGTCAAAGCGGTCAAGGAAGTTTTTGGCGAAACGGTGACGGAATGAATGAGGGTAAACCACCTCTTTGTTCATCCCGTATTTTTCAGCAAAATGTTTGAGTTGAGAAGCTATTCCACGAGTAGTAATGCGCTGTCCAAACCGATTCAGAAAGATGTAGCCGGAAGTAAGTCCTATTTCTCTGAGCCATTTCGCAGCCTCCGTGCGCAAGTTCTTCGGGATATACAAACGGCGTATCTTTCCTCCCTTGCTGTATAGGTCAAGATGCCCGATTTGTATATGTTCTGCTTTGATATGGAGTAGTTCGCTGACACGTGCCCCTGTAGCAGCCATAAACCATACGATGAAATACCACTCATCATAACCATCTGCTTTGAGCTGGGCTTTGAGAAATTTGTAATCGGCATCGCTTATTACATTTTCCAAAAAGTTCTTCTGTTGTACCTTTACGAACTTCACTTTCAGTTTCTCTTGTTTTGTAAATTCCAGATACTTATTGATACCTTGCAGCCGAAGGTTCACCGTCTGTGGCTTAAAGTTCTCCACCAAGTACCCCTTATATGCCAAGAGGTTCTTCTTGTTTACTTCTCCATAATGATTGAGGAAATACTGTACCGTCCACACATACGATGTAACGGTGTTCTTGGCGAGATTAGTCTTTGCCAAATGATTTTTGAATTTTGTTACCATACTACATTGATTTATAATGAATACAGTAACAATATAAGAGAATATATCGAACATGATAAGAAGTTGCCTGAAGGATGGGCTATGTGCAGGCTTGAATAAGTTGTAGATTATGAACAACCTACTGCTTATATTATAAATTCAACGGCTTATGATGATTCCTACTCAATACCAGTCTTAACAGCAGGTAAGTCTTTTATAATTGGTTATACCAATGAAGCGACAGGGATATGCTCAAATCTTCCTTGTATAATCTTTGATGATTTTACAACAGATTCAAAACTAGTTGTTTTTCCTTTCAAGGTAAAATCATCAGTAATGAAGATTCTAAAAATGCACAGTGATATTGAGATTGATTATGTGGCAATGTTTATGAGTGTCACATATCAATCTGGTTACACTCATAAACGATATTGGATTTCTGAATACTCAAAATAAGAGATACCTATACCACCGAAGGCAGAACAAAAACGGATTGTTTATACAGCCCGTAATATTTCATTCATCGTATCAAGCACCATATCTATTTTAGCCACAATTCGTTCTTGCTCTTTATATGGCGGTATGGGTATTAAAACATTACCAATAGATGTTTTTGTTAAACTGGGCATAGCCGTACTTTTATCTAATTTGCTAAAATCAAATGATAAGCAGAAATAATACAGATATTTATCAAGTATAGCATCATTAGCCTTCAAGCCAAAAGCTGTATCAACGTTCCAAAAATGTTCCTCTACGAATATAGGATTATTAATTGTACCTTTTCTTCCAATTATTGTAGAACCTGCGATGCAAAGATACTGATTAGCTCTGCCTATAACACCGCCACTACCATAAATTGGATATATACCGTTAAGTGTTTCAACATTTTTTTGAGACTTCCCATTCGTTATACTTGTAATCTGTTTCATTTTACAAATAGCCCATCCTTCAGGCAACTGTGTATAATGCCCGTTATCACAAGGTGTGAAGTCGGGATTTATGCGCTTCAATAGTTCAATGGCTGGTTCGTCATTCGGATCTTGCAGTACTAGTTTACCGTGAATGGCAAGATCAAGGATTTTGGATTTGGTATAGGCTATAAGATTTTGAATGTCAGTAATATTTTGTTTGAGCGAATCAATCAAAATATCATACTTAGACACCTCTTCAATTATCCTTCTAACTTCATTTAAAGGCGGTATTGGTATTCGCATATTTTGAGATTGTGTCAGTGATATATTAACCTGTCCGGCAGAACCTCGTGTGGCAATAGAATTTATTTCTGACATTTCCTCTAAGTAGACTTTTAGATATGATACCAACACCTCTTTAAATTTGTAAGGGCGTATTAGTACAGCGGCCTGATTAAAATTTGCTTGTGGCAATGTTGTAGGAATAATTGCAAGTTTACCAAGAGGTGGTCCAACAATATTCATAATAAGGTCTCCTACTTCTGTGCGCGAACGCTGGAGCTTTCCATTATGCACTTCTTCTGTAATATATTGTGGATGATAGGCAAAATCTATTTTTTGATTCCTGAGATTGTACATCTTAATGTAAGGAACACCATTCTCTACAAAGCATGTTTTATCTGGTGTACTTCCAGATGCAACATAAGCTATATCTTCCAATCTACACCACACCCACGAACTCGGCACTTCAAACGGCACGTTCTCATAATGGGGCGTATCGGAAGACTTTGCAGACTTCTTACTCCGTTTAATTTTGCCTTCTTTTATCAGTCGTTCTTTTTCAGCCTTGATTCGTTCGAGCAGAACTGATGCTGGTTCATCGTTAGGGTCTTGGGGTACAAGTTTTCCATGTATCGCAAGGTCGAGTATCTTTTGACGTAACGCTTTTGTATCCATCATTATATTTCTGTTTGTAATTGTGCAGTTTTGGCTGCACAATTACTATTCATGTTCTTCCAGTTTCTTTAATTCCTCATTTTCTTCAAACTCTTCAATCCATTCCTTCACCTTAGCTTGCAATAAAGCCTTGTTGGGGAGATAGAGTTGATAAGCAGAAGCATAGATGTTAGCATCCTTAGGCAAGGTAAGTTCCACTAGTGCATCGTTCTTCTCCTTACACAGTAGAATACCAATTGTCGGCTTTTCAAAGTCTTGTTTGACATAGCGGTCGTAATAGTTGACATACATCTGCATCTGCCCAAGGTCTTGGTGAGTTAGTTTGTCTATCTTCAAATCTATAAGCACATAGCATTGTAGCAAACGATTGTAAAACACCAAGTCAACAAAGAAATGCTGCTCATCAAATGTGAACCTTTTCTGCCTTGCTTCAAATAGAAATCCTTTGCCAAGTTCTAATAGGAATTGCTGCATCTTGTTGATAATGGCATTCTCTAATTTAGACTCTGAATAAACTGCATCGGGTTTTAGACCAAGAAACTCTAATGTGATGGGATTCTTGATAATGTCTGATGGTTTCCCAATAGATTGTCCTTCCTTAGCCAACCGCATTACTTCATCTTTGTTACGGCTCAAAGCCAATCTCTCATAAAGACAGCTTCCTACTTGACGGCTGAGTTGTCTTTTAGACCATTGTTGTTGAGTACATTCTATTTCATAGAAACTGCGGGCATCCGGATTTTCCACCCTCATCAGTATAAGATAATGAGACCATGAGAGAGCGAATGTCGGCTCAGAGATACATTCCTCTGACTTCGGATAATCGGCTAACCACTGGTTAGCCTTTTGACTCGGCTTTGGACAACCACTGGTTAGCCCTTTAGAAAAAACAATATAAAACTGCCGTATATTCTTAAGAGTTGAATATGACCATCCATCTCCCAACCTATCAGTCAGACGTTTGGAGAGTTCTTTCAGCACCGCCTTTCCATATTCGGCTCTTGTTTCCCCCTTTTGCTCATATTCTACTATATATTGTCCGATATGGAACTTAGTATAAACCTCAGCTATATTGACGGCTGTTGCCACACGTTCCCTTGCCTGCGTGACAAGGTTAACAACCTTCAAGAACAGGTCGTTTATATCTTTATCATTTGTGAAAATCTCTTTTCCCATAACTCAATTTTCTTCAATATTCGCAAGTAGCTTTTCAAGTTCAACCACAGCAGCACTTATCGTTTGGCTTTTATCCTTTATATCAGCCATCAGCTCTGCCAATGAACGGTTGTCCACCTCACCACCTTGCTTTATCCAAGTAATGTCAAGATTTGTTTTGTCTCTGGTAAGAATTTCATCTACAGGGTATTTACGCCAACGACCTTGCGGATTATTTTCTGCATCGTATGTCTCTACTCGATTATTATAGCAAGAAACAAAATCATCCAAATGATGCCGTTCCAGTTTATTGGTGGCAAGCGTATGCTTTATATCTGTACGGTAGTCGTAAAACCATATTTCCTTGGTCGGTTGTCCTTTGCTGAAAAACAACACGTTGGCTTTTACGCCTTGGGCATAGAAAATACCTGTAGGTAAACGCAAGATAGTATGCAAATTAAAATCCTGCAATAAGCGTTTACGAATAGTCTCACCTGCTCCAGCCTCAAAGAGAACATTATCAGGAAGTACAACTGCTGCACGTCCTCCCGTTTTGAGCATAAGCATCATGTGCTGGAGGAAATTTAACTGGTTATTCTTGGTCTCTACATAAAAATCCGGGCGGTTAATATCCACCGATCCAGCCGGACGAGTTCCAAAAGGAGGATTGGCAAGAATCACATCTACAAGAGTTGACGGTTCTTTTTCCAAAGAATCCTCACAAACAATCGGACTACGGTCTGTACCAATACCATGCAAATAAAGATTCATGGAAGCAAGCGTCACCACTAAAGGCGTATTATCCACACCATGCAAAGCTTTGTCACGCAAGAAATCACGTTTTTCTTTACTTGCTGACTGACCTTTCATATAATCGTAAGCTGTAAGCAAGAATCCACCCGTTCCACAAGCCGGGTCACAAACCGTTTCCCCCATTTGCGGATTGATACAATCTACCATTGCCTGAATAAGTGGACGAGGAGTAAAATACTGTCCTGCCCCGCTTTTCTTGTCTTGTCCGTTCTTTTCAAGAATGCTTTCGTAGATAGCTCCTTTCACATCACCGTCCATAATGAGCCATTGCTCCTCATCAATCATGGTGATGACCTTTTTCAGATAAACAGGCTTGTCTATCTTGTTTTGCGCCTTCGTATAAATCGTACCTATCAGATTATCCTGCTCACTAAGCAATTTAAGGGTCTCTTCATATTGTTTTACCAAATCCAAGCCATCAAGTACTATCAAATCTGCCCACTGATAACCAGTTGGAATAGCCGACTCTTCTCCAAACATTTCTACATTTTCGGCATCCATCTTCAAGAATAAAAGATAGGTCAGTTGGGTAATATAATCAGTAAATCCAATTCCTTGTCCGGCAAGAGTGGTTGCCAGATTCCATACTTTTTTGGTGAGCGATTGCTCTGTTGTATTATTTGTTGCCATTTCTTTATGCTGCTTTTCTTAAAACTACAAATGTGTAAAGTGAATGAAGTGCCTCGTCTGCCTTCTGCATATTGCCAAACGCTCTAATCATTTGGGCTGCATGGGTAGCATCATCTTCACGAATATCTCTGATAGTACAAGCTCCGTTAGAAGCGATGTAATCCACAATACGACTGATAACCTCTCGCTGTTTGTCAGTTATTTCACGCTGGTTTTGCCCTAACCAAAGATTGAAAAACTGTTTAGAGGTAGTAACTACGCTATCCAATCGTTCGATTTGGTGGAAAGCAAAGCGCACAAGTTGTATGATATTGGTCAATGCATCGCTTTCTTCTTTGGTAATGGAACGCCTTACCACTTTAGGGTTAACTATGGCATAAGAGTTCCAGAGTTGTTTGGATGTAAAATGATTGTTTGCCATTTTAAGTCTGTTCTCCAAATCCTTTAGCATCGAATAGGTTATAGGCTCTCCCTCATTGTTGTAAATGATGCGCAGTGCCTCTATTTCGTCATAGTACTTTTTACAAAAATCTTCAAAAGCCTCTGTCGTATTTTTTGCTTCCTCAATGGAAAACCCTTTGGAGATAAGCGTATCTTCACCCGGCATCAATGTATTGACGAATCCGGCTGCAAGTATAAGAAGGTATTTCCGAGCATCTGCATGATTGGCAAGCGGAGCGACTAGCCCCTTACGTTCATTGTTAGGCTCATCAGTGCTTACAAACGGTGGAAGAATGCCTTTCTCCAGTGCATCGTATATTCTGGCAGAAAGTTCCTTCATGTCATCATGAGACAAACGGACAAACTCTTTCCGTTGCGGATCATCCGCCTTGTTGTATATTCGGGCAAGCGTTGCAGCAAGCCGTTTGAGATACTCGTCAGGAATATAGCCATGACTAATACGTTCTAATAGCTCCTTTAGAGTAATCGTCTTTGTTGTAGGAGCATCATCTATAGGTGCCACTGTTTGCGCATGTTCCGTCACGCCTACCGCATCAACCAAATAAAAACAATCCTTGCTGAATGCGTTCGGGGTAACATTGCGAAGTTGCTCATCACCAATAGTACGTACTCCACGCCCTTTCATCTGAATATACAAAGGCAATGACTCCACATCACGCATGAACATCACTACTTCCAGCGGCTTTACATCTGTTCCGGTGGCAACCAACGTACAGGTGACAGCAATACGGAAATCCTTGTCGTTACGGAATTGGCGTATCAGTTCGTTACTGTCGCCTGCCGAATAGGTAATTTTCTGAACAAAGCGGTCATCAGTCCGTCCAAACACCTCTTTAGCTATTTGTACGATATTTGTAGCATGAGCTTCATTGAGAGCAAAAATCAATGTTTTGGGCAAAAAGTCCATATTTGGTTCACGTTGCGGGTCATTAAACAATTCCGTATAAACCACATCCCGATAGGTCGAAAGGACTAACTTTATCTGTGCCGGATTGATAATACTCCGATTAAGTTCTTTATTTGTATAGATTTTGGTTTCCTTACTACTTACAATCTTAACCTCACCTGTATATCTTGTTTCTTCTTTAAATTTCTCACCCTCTAATATAGCCCCACCCGTTTCTGTGACTTGCGTTTTTATTCTATATACCCGACAATCCACATTCACGCCATCAACAATACTCTTTTCCAATGTGTAGTTAACAATGCAGTTATTATTGAAGAATGCCATTGTTTCAGGGATAGGAGTTGCGGTCAGACCAACCAATCTTGCCGTATCGAAATACTCCAGCACCTTGCGCCAGTTCCCATAAATGGAGCGATGGCACTCGTCTATGATAATCATATCAAAGTAGTCGTGCGGTAAGTTGGGATTAGGAGGCAAGGTTACTTCCTCTATAGGTTCATTCTCGTCATCATCATTATCCTCAATAGTTTCTCCTTTCAAGAATGAGAATAGACGTTGTATTGTAGAAATAACGACATTACTATCAGAAGGAATAGAAGACGAGCGAAGGCGATTGACCGTAAAGATAGTATTGAAAGCCTCCCCGTTCTCTGTCAGACGGAAAGTTCCAAATTCTCCTTCTGCTTGTTTTCCAAGATTATTTCGGTCTACAAGAAACAACACTCTACGCATTGGTGTATAAGAAAGCATCCGGTAGGCAGCAAGACAAGCAGTATATGTTTTACCCACACCGGTGGCAAGAACCATCAACGCCCGATTTTGCCCGGCACGGAAACTCTTTTCAAGTTCTGTCACTGCCTCATATTGGCAATCACGCAGCCCTTTCTTTTTCAATGTAGGGAGTCCGGCAAATGCATCTTCAATTCCCAGCCTCTTTACCAATTCATGTGGTGTAGGGATATTCATGATCTGCCTGAAACAAGAATCTTGTTCACGAAAATCACAGCAATATAGTTCCTTACCATTCGAAGTGAAGATAAAAGGCAATGGCTTTTGATATGCCTGATAGATATTCGGAACACTTCTTGCATATAAGGCTGCTTGCTCGCATACCTCTGAAGCAAAAGCATCCGTTTCTTCACGCTTAGCTTCAAGTACCCCTACTGCTTTTCCATTAATGAAAAGGAAATAATCTGCCTCAAGATTTCCTTTCAATAAACCTTCTCTTATGGCTACAGCCGTACAAGTAGGTTCATAATCCTCCCTGTTGACTACTTTCCAACCAGCATCGGCAAACCACTGGTCTATCTTTATTCTTGCTTTTTCTTCAGGAGTCATGTTCTTGATATTGTAAATTATCGGAAGCTTATGTCAAAAAACAAATTGATATTCAAAGCTATAACTTTACTCTTTCAATAATTGATTCGCTCTAAGGAAATTCACAAACGAATCAATAATTTTAGAATTACGATTAATAATATCAGTTTCAGTAAAATCACTATATGAATTACTTATCTCTGCCAATTCTACAATTTGAGAGCCATTCTTTTCCTGACCATTAGCAGTGGTAAAACCTTTATAATATTTTACTTTATCTACAAAGCGATAGTCGGAAGCTCTGATATTCAATCTTTTCTCAAGAAGAACTTTATTCCCAAGTATTTCTACATTCTGAGAATTTGATAAGCTTTTTTCTTTATCCCGTCTGTTTCGTGCATATATATGTTCTATATCGAATCTAGTTTCCAATGACAATAATGATTGATTATCATGTTGAAAAGCCCACCAAGTAATCATTGATTTTGTAATCGCACGACTATTATTGAATACATAATTTGTTATTTGCGCACGATAACGTTCTTCTGAAAATTTGAAATCTGAGAATGTTACTTCTTCGCCTTTGATTATTTTAACCATTTCCGCATACACAGGGGTACGCAAAGAATTAACACCTGGATTAGTTATAGCATACGCCCATATGAAAGCTGTTATACAGTCCAAGAAACGACAAAAAGCATTTTCTTCTATTTCATCATTTTCATCACGATGGTACATAAAATACACAGAAGTGATATACGTCCACATTCCATTAGGAGCATAACTAAGTACGAACAAACGCTTTAGAACTTTATCTGAGAAACGTTCTGTTTCTTGATTGTTAACATCTTGCCAAAATTTGGCAAGGCTTACAAGATTACTCAATGTCTTTGGCTGATGCAAAAGAGGATAACTGCCATCTCCTTCATAAAACTTGCGCAAAGCTTCTGTTGTTGATGATTTTATCTCTGCAAGTGCTCGTTCATAATACATATATCTTGTAAACAATTCATCTAATGGTGTACCATAAATTGGATGAAACACTTCGCTAGTAATCTTATCTAGATTTTTCCACGTTTCTATAAATTCATCTTTTTTGCCAAATGATGAATAATATTTATAAAGTTGCGCCTTAAAAATATCTGCATCAGAGAGAGGTTTCCCTCTATCATTCAAGGTTGAGAAAATTCTTAACGCCGTATTTTGTGATTCTGCCTCTATTGGTAAAAGGACACAGTTATTCAACACACGAGCCGGGAAATATGCAAAATAAGATGGATAATTACTTAGAAAAGCATCTATCTTTTCAACGAAAAAATTGAAATTCTTTGCGTAACGACTTTTTTTGCCAATTCCTTGTCCATCTTTCAATATTGCAATAAACTCTTCTTTATCTTCATCTGTAGCAACTTGTGAATTGATTTTCAGAGCAGATGTTTCAAACTCCCCAAATTCATTAGCTCTCCAAATACATTTTTCAATATCCTCCTTCATCCGTTTTGAGCGAGAGTCTTTCATACTACCTAGTTTATTATAAAAAGCCCTTAACAAAAGCATAAGTGTCGTTAAACGTTGCTGCCCATCAATTACCTCCATTTGGTTTCTATTCTTAAATGTTACTATGGGACCAAGAAAATACTCTTCATCGTCAACAAATTGGTCACAGTCATCATTTGGGAAAGAGAACGAAAACAAATCGTCCCATAAAGTTTTACACTCCATCTCACCCCACGCATATGGGCGTTGGTAATCAGGTATAAGGAAGTTGTATTTCGATTCTTGAAAAAGGCTTTTCACCTTTTTCTGTTCAATATTTAAGTTTGCCATCTTATTGCTTATTTTTATATTCTAATCAATTAAACTCAATAATAACACCAGAAAGGCTTGTATATTATTACCTATCTTTTTTATCAATTATTAAGTCCTTCAAATCTACCTGCAATATCTCTGCAATCTGTTGTAGAATATCCAAATTAGGCTGAATCCGATTACAAGCATAGGCATTTACCATGCTGAAACTCTTATCAAGCTGTTTCGCCAACCACGTCTGAGAGATACCTTTTTCCAAAAGAACCGCCTTTATTCTATTTAGCTTCACTGTTTGGTACGATTTTATAATGCAAATGTAGTGAATTATATTCAATATCTGGATTATTATTGTACTTTTGTAGCTATATGAATCCCCAACTTATGGCGTGAAAATCAAAAAGATGATAAGAATATGCACAACATAGTTCGTAAACATATAGAAGGAGAAATTTCAATGGACGAAGTTAGGCGATTGATTGACGAACTATAAAAAGAAGCAACATTAACTATCGAATTGTACAATTAAAAAAACAATGGAATTAGTCTATTAAAAAAAGATGAATCACAACGGCATATTCTCACTATCTTTTCCCGAAGCCAAGACAATTATTGTTTCTGGTGATATTCATGGAAACTTTAATCAGTTGGTGTTCAAACTCTGTATCCAATATCAGCTTACAGACACTTTGCTAATTGTAGCCGGGGATTGTGGCTTCGGCTTCGAAAAGAAAGAGTACTATGAGCAGATAGTTAGACGAAACGCCAAGCGAATGAACCAAGCCAACAATTGGATTGTGTTTGTGCGAGGCAATCATGATAATCCTGCTTATTTCGATGGCGCAATGCTCAACTTCAAACGCTTCGTTGCTGTTCCCGATTATTCCATTCTACAAGTTTGTAATCATACCATCCTTTGTGTAGGTGGAGCTATCTCTATTGACCGTATCTATCGCATAAATGAATGGAATAGAAACAAATACCGTGTTCATTCAAATGAGTCGCAAGAAAATGATATTTCTCGCAATTTATATTGGCAGAACGAAGTTCCTGTTTATGATCCAAATAAGATGAATGCCATCCCTGCTAGCTTCCTGATTGATACAGTTGTCACACACATACCGCACCTTCACATTGTGAACTATTCTCCAAAAACAACCTTAGCCAATGGACTATAAACGATCCTTCATTGATTGAGGATATACAATTTGGACGGGAAACGATGGATATGCTTCTGCACCATCTCAAAACCGACAACCATCCGATAAGCCATTGGTACTATGGTCATTTTCATCAAAGTTGGCATTCTGCCATTGACGGAATACTATATTAAATGCTCGACATTATGGAGTTCAGTCATATCTATTGATTTATACCATTTCAGGTATAATAGTTCTTGCCTGAATATAATTGTTCCTGTTAGAGCATACAAACATTTTCCATAGTGGACAAACGGAGGAAGTTACATTTTTCCAAACGAATAAATCTGATTTATTACACTTTTTCCAACGGCCAGCTCTACTCCTATACCTTTTCTTTCAGAGATGAGAAAAATAAACATCAACGACCTTTACTCATCCAAGGATACTTGGCAAGATACCATCAAATCAAAAGCTCAGAAGGACGGTATAGGGATTACACTTTATTCACAGAGTTCAATGAAGAGCAGTCCATGTTACAGAACATTTTCCACATTTCTGCTTTACTCCTAGCAACATCCCATTATGAAATTCCATGAAACTTTCATTCAACCTCCTCACATTCTTCTCACTCGTTCCGCTTCGCATCATCACCTGCACCCATACTCTCAAGATACTGCAATTCCCGTTCCGCAAACTCACGATTCTCCTCCTCTCCCAGCATTTGATAGAGCAGTTCCCTAGCTTGCGAATAATATTTCAAGTTTACTAATACTTGTGCTGCCCTGCGCCGAAGAAAATGATAAAGTGGAAACAAGGTATTCTTTTCATCACCATACATCTTTATCTGACTGCCAACCAAACTCACCATAGAATAAATATACTCAAGAGCTCCTGTATCCTTCATTTCGACGAGACAGTTGGTAAAATCACGAATCGCATGAATGGATGAATTTCTTTTAGCATTAGTCAAATAATAATAAGCCTTTTCAAAATGCCCTAATGTGAGATAAACAAAACCGATATGATAACAAATCACATAATATTCTTCCTTGCCACGCTCCGGCAATTCTGTCCAGTGG
>CDYK01042058.1_pt1 | contig 15353 bp, 14 predicted proteins | sample 554841 | NCBI WGS metagenome assembly CDYK01 (sample SAMEA3182102, study PRJEB8094) | gut metagenome | biome: human; feature: gut; material: Stool; isolation source: human stools | place: Canada | collected 2013-02-18
CTTACTTGTTCAGTCTTAGTAGTTTGTATCTTACTTGTTCAGTCTTAGTAGTTTGTATCTTACTTGTTCAGTCTTAGTAGTTTGTATCTTACTTGTTCAGTCTTAGTAGTTTGTATCTTGCTTGTTCAGTCTTAATAGTTTGTATCTTGCTTGTTCAGTTTTAATAGTTTGTATCTTACTTATTTAGTCTTAATAATTTGTATCTCTTTTCCTTCCATGCGGATACACCCTTCGCCGGCAAGCTCAGACAGGGCCCGTGCCAGTGAAGGACGTGCCACGCCGAGTATCTGTGCCACTTCCTGCTGGTTGAGTATGGAGCCGTGCATGCGCAGATAGTTCAGCAGACGCGATTTGAGGCTTTGCAGGGCAAAGGCATTCAGCTTTTTGGAAAGGAACAGGGTTCTGTCCGATACCAGCCTTAAAAAGTTGTGCATCGCTACGGGATATTGGTGCAGGAAGTCCAGAAAGGCGTTTTTGTTTACGACAAGGATTTCACATTCTTCTATCGCTTCGATATTGACAGGGAAGCGGTTCTCTGATGAAAAGACGAATGCGGGAGCAAGCAGTTGCGGGGCTTTCAGGGTCTCGATGGTCAGTTGCTTGCCTTCCGCATTAACCATTTGCGTACGTACCTTGCCGCTGCACAGGATAAACAGGGAACGGTACACTTCTCCCTGCATGGCTATGAAGTCGGACGGCTTGTACAGTCGGCACGCATGCTCGGGGGCGAGGATAAGGGGTAATAATTCATCTTCCGTGGTTCCCTGGAAGGGCGGCATTTTCAGTAGCGGATATATTTCCATTCTCTTTTTGTTTTTTTGTGGTTTGGTGTAACATACGTGACAGTTTACGCAAGTGCGAATCCCCATCTTTGCACAAAGATAGTGAAACACTTTCTTTATAGGAAACCAAACGACGGGGAAAGTGTTGACAGAAAGTAGGTATAAACTTCTAAATGAATAAGAAAATGGAAATGAACATGTTTTGTTATCAATGCCAGGAAACAGCCAAAGGAGTAGGCTGTATGCTGAAAGGTGTGTGCGGAAAAGAAAGCCATACGGCGCAGGCCATGGATTTGCTGCTGTTTGTGGTCAGAGGCGTTTCGGTGGTGACCGATGCCTTGCGTAAAGCCGGATGCCCCGTGCCCGGAGAGGCCGATGTATTTGTGGTGGATGCCCTGTTCTCCACGATTACGAATGCCAATTTCGATGATGAAAGCATCCTGCAGCGGGTGGACAAGGGGCTTGCCCTGCGCAACCGCTTGATGGATGAAGCCAAGCGTAACAATGTATTTTTGCCGGAAGTGGACGAACTTTCCTGGCAGGGAACACGCGCCGATTATGCGGAAAAGGCGAAGTCGGTAGGCGTGTTGCGTGAACCCGACGAGGATCTCCGTTCGCTGAAAGAACTGCTGACGTACGGTTTGAAAGGTATGGCGGCCTATTTGGAACATGCCATGCGTTTGGGCTTCAACGACAATGATATTCATGTCTTTATGCAACACGCGTTGGCTACGATAGCCTGCCGCTCGCTTTCGGCGGACGAATGGACGCAGTTGGTGCTCGAAGCCGGCGGTTTCGGGGTAAAGACCATGGCGCTGCTGGACGAGGCGAATACGGGAACTTATGGAAATCCCGAAATCACCAAAGTGAATATCGGTGTCAAGAACCGTCCGGGCATCCTGATTAGCGGACATGACCTGAAAGACCTGGAAGAACTGTTGAAACAGACGGAAGGTACGGGCGTGGATGTATATACACACAGCGAGATGTTGCCGGCGCATTATTATCCCGCCTTTAAGAAGTACTCTCATTTTGTGGGCAACTACGGTAATGCCTGGTGGAAGCAACGTGAAGAGTTTACGGCTTTCAACGGCCCCATCCTGTTTACTACAAACTGTATCGTGCCGCCGCTGGCGAATGCCGTATATAAGGAAAGAATGTTTACCACCAACTCTACCGGGTATCCGGGCTGCAAGCATATCGAGAAGGACGCGACGGGCAGGAAAGATTTCTCCGAAATCATAGAGATGGCCAAACAGTGCCAGCCGCCTACGGAGATTGAGCACGGGGAGATTATCGGCGGTTTCGCCCACAACCAGGTTCTGCAACTGGCGGATAAGGTGGTGGATGCCGTAAAGAGCGGCGCGATTCGTCGCTTTATCGTAATGGCAGGGTGCGACGGACGTATGAAGAGCCGCGACTACTATACGGAATTCGCCAAATCATTGCCTCAGGACACTGTAATCCTTACGGCTGGTTGTGCCAAGTACCGCTATAACAAGCTCGGCCTGGGCGACATCAACGGCATTCCCCGCGTACTGGATGCCGGACAGTGTAACGACAGCTATTCTCTGGCGGTTATCGCCTTGAAGCTGAAAGAGGTGTTCCGGCTTAATGATATAAACGAGCTGCCTATTGTTTATAATATAGCCTGGTATGAACAGAAAGCCGTAATCGTATTGTTGGCGCTGTTGAGTTTGGGAGTGAAGGAAATACATTTAGGCCCTACTTTGCCTGCGTTCCTTTCTCCGAATGTGGCTAAGGTATTGGTGGATATGTTCCATATCGCGGGCATCGGCAGCGTGGAAGAGGACTTGAAGAAATTCGGGTTGGCTTCTTGAGCGGATAAGCCGATAGGGTAATAACGAGAGTGTGTCAAAACAAAACAAACGGTAAGCGTTTTTTTGTTTTGACACACTCTCAGCTTTTTAGTGACTCTCGTTCCGTAAAGAGAACGTTTTTCTTTACGCGAGATTGATTATCCTTCTGATTTCGGCCTCGGTTCCGCGGAACGGCCCGTGCGTTTGCAGCTTGATGGTGCACATGGCAGCGGCAAAGCAGCCCGCTTCCTGATAGGACGCGCCCTTGTTCCGCATATACAGATACCCCACCATATAGGTATCTCCGCAGCCTGTGGCATCCACTATTTGCAGGGCGGAGTAGGCGGGGATTTCGTGGAATTGTCCTTTGGCGTATATCAGCGAGCCTTTGTCTCCCAGTGTCAGCAATACCTCTTTCACGCCCCAGTCGGCAATGAGCAGGGCGGCTTCATGGGGTTCTTTGCATCCGGTGAGCACTTCCATTTCGGTTTCGTTGGCTTTTAATATATGGATATGCTTCAAGGCTTCTTTCTTTTCCGGCCAGTCCACGGGCAGCACCTTTTCATTATCCACCTTGCGCAGAAAGCCCTGAACGTCTACCGACAGCAGTCCTTTGCCCGACAGGTATTTGATGACGTCCAGCGAAAAGTCGTCAGCCAGCAGACTGCCCAAATGAATAATCCGGGCATTGACGTCCCGCAAACCTTCCATTGTAAACGGATCGGCCTTTGCCGTGACACGTTGCGTACGTTCGTTCTGATTCTCTCCGTATATATTTTCAAAGCAGACAGAATGGGCGCTGGGCAGAGTTTTCACTTCGATGCCTTCTTTCCGTATATCTTCCGCTACGCTCATGTCGGCATCGGCCAGAGCCGTGACCAATAAAAAGCCATTCGGGTCGAGATGCTTGATGGCATGCGCAAAATAGAAAGAAGTGCCGCCCGGCATGAATATCGTGTTCTTGGTGGTAACTATCTTGTCCTGTGTGATATAACCGATGCAGCATAAATCGTGTACACTCATTGTTCCCTGTTGTTTTTATTCGTTTATTTATTTGTAATTTTGCCGCAAAGGTAATGATTTATTGAGAAAAACAGTAATATTGATGACAACATCCGTAATCTGTATGTTGCTAAACTGAGGAAGTAAGCCTACATTTGCACAGGTTTAATGTAGTTTGAAGTATGAAGTCACGGAAAAAGAAAAAGATATATATGATAATAGGAATAATAGCGGGTGTGATTATAGCGACAGGCGTGGCGGGTATTGTATTTGTCAACCGCCCGCAGTTTGGGAGACTGCCGCAGGGAGAACGGCTGGAGCGAATCAGAAAGTCGCCTCATTACAAGGACGGGCAGTTCCATAACCTGCATCCCACTGTGCAGATGACGGCAAAGAAAGGCCGTTTGGGCGTTTTATGGAGTTTTGTTTTCAAAAAAGAGGAAGGGCTTCGTCCCCAAGAAGATGTTCCGGCCGTCAAGACGGACTTGAAAAGCATAGGACGGGACGAGAATGTGCTGGTGTGGTTCGGCCATTCTTCTTATTTTATCCAGGCGGACGGCAAGCGGATATTGGTAGACCCCGTTTTCTGTGCGGCCGCCCCGCTTTCTTTCCTTAACAAGCCGTTTAAGGGTACGGATATTTACAAGCCGGAAGATATGCCCGACATTGATTACCTGGTTATCACGCACGACCATTGGGACCATTTGGACTACGGCACGGTGATGCAATTGAAGGAGCGTACGGGTAAGGTCGTTTGTCCGCTGGGGGTGGGCGAGCATTTTGAATATTGGGGCTTCGACAAGTCGCGTTTGGTGGAACTGGACTGGTTTGAAGATGCCGGGCTCGATGAGGGCTTTCTTATTCACTGCCTGCCTTCCCGTCATTTCTCCGGACGTTTCCTGAAATCCAATCAGTCGCTTTGGGCTTCTTTCCTTATTGAAACTCCCTCGCAAAAGATTTATATGGGCGGAGACGGCGGATATGACACGCGTTTTGCCGAAATCGGTAAGAAATATCCGGGAATCGATCTTGCCATACTGGAGAACGGGCAGTATAATGAGGACTGGAAATATATCCATACCATGCCCGCTTATCTTGCGCAGGCAGCCGAAGATTTGAAAGCGGAGAAATACTTAACGGTTCATCACTCGAAGTTTGCCTTGGCAAGACACCGTTGGGATGAACCGTTAAGGAATGCCGTGAATCTGAAAGAGAAAGACTCACTGGATGTCCTGATGCCCGTAATAGGGGAGATTACTTATCTGAATTGAGTAGGGTGACCGGCATATGGACAACCGTCCTGTCAATTCTGCGCATATTTATATTCAGTCGGTGTCATCCCCGTTATCTTTTTGAACAGGCCGGTAAAATACTGCGTATTGGCATACCCTAATTTCTTGGCTACCGTGCCTACGGTATTCTCCTTGTCCAGCAACATTTTCTTTGCGATGTTGAGCCGCATTAGCTGGAAATACTCGTGAATACTTTTTCCGGTCTCAAACCTTAGCAAATCACCGAAATAACAGGGGGATAGGCGAAGGGCGTCCGCGCAATATTCCTCTGTGGGCAATACACCGCCTTCCAGCTTGCCGGACGAGATATATTCGCTCAGCAGCAACTTCGTTTTGTGCAGAATCGCCTTGTTGGCCTCACAACGGGTGATGAACTGGCGTTCGTTGAAACGCGCGCAATAATCCAGCAGCAACTCGATATAGCGTGAAATCAGCGTCTTGCTATGGCAATCTATGGAGTGCCGAAGCTCCTCTTCGATATTGCGGATACATTCTATGATTTTCATCTTTTCGCGCGATGACAGGTGCAGCGATTCGTTCAGCTTGTAAAAAAAGAAGGAGTACTCCTTGATGTGGCTTCCCAATGCAGTGTGCGCTATCAGCTCCGGATGAAATGCCAGCAGCAGGCCTTTTTGGGTAAGTATATTGTTTATACCCAGCTTTATGGATTCGCCCGGCGTACGGAATATCAGTGTGGCGTTGGAGTAGTCGTAGTATTTGCGTCCGTACGTAAGCTCCCCGGCTTCTCCTTCCATCAGAATAATCGTATAGAAATCACACCGGATGGTGCGCTGCTCCAGGTTGGCTTTGGATAAGTCGATGACACTCACCAGCGGATGCAGCGTCTTGCAGCCCATACAACAATTACATTGATGTACAGTCTCTATATTCAGTATCTCTTTTTTCATAAGGACAATCTTATCCGCATCCTTTATATTTGTAGTTTTCTGTATTCGCCGGGTGTATACCCCACGTTCTTCTTGAAGATGCGATTGAAATGCTGCGAATATTGGAATCCCAGCTCATAGGCAATCTGGCTGACCGTCTTTTCCGTCCCGGCAATCATCTCTTTGGCTAAATCTATCATTCTGGTCTGAATGTATTCCTGCGCGCTTTTTCCGGTTTCTTTCTTTATCAGGTCGCCGAAATAGTTGGGTGACAGGAATACTTTGTCGGCGAAATATTTTACGGAAGGCAGCCCGTCCGTTTGCGGCTTGTCGCTTTGGAAATAATCGTCGAGCAAGGCTTCGAATTTCACCAGCACGCTCTTGTTGCTTTCCGAACGGGTGATGAACTGCCTTTCGTAGAAGCGCATGCAGTAATCCAGCAGCAGTTCGATGTTCCGCGAAATCAGACGTTTGCTGTGCTTGTCGATCGGGTGCTGGAGTTCCATTTCTATTTTCTCCAGACAATCCATGAATATGCCTTTTTCTTCCTCGGATAGGTGCAGGGCTTCGGCCGAGGCGTACGAAAAGAATGAATACTGCTTGATGTCCTGTCCCAAAGAAGTTCCTTTAATCAGGTCGGGATGGAACAAAAGACCGTGGGCGCTCGGCTTCACTCCCTGCTGCATCTCCGTTTCCACCACCTGTCCCGGAGCAAAGCTGGTGACCGTCCCTTCCTGGTAATCATAAATCTGCCTGCCGTAGCGGATGTCCCCGCATTTTACTTTTTTCAGAAAGAGCGCGTATATTCCGTAGTTCATCGTAAAATGTGTAGGGAATTTGGTGGCTTCCGACAGGTCTACCACGCTCACCAGCGGATGCAGGGTTTCAAGTCCGAAGAATTGGTTATATTGGTCTACTGTGTCCAGTTTTATAACTTCTTTCATAAGGTATCGTTTTTAGTCCTGCACAAATGTAAAGAATAAAATCATACGTAGTACACCGCTTCGCGCAGAATCAGTAATTAGGTTACAAATGTCCGTAATTCGTTCACACGGGTGCGGGTGTCATTCGGTTACATTTGCAGAGTAATTTATTAATAGCTGGTTATATGACACTTAATGATTTTTTGGAATATGTAAAGACACGAAAGGCTCTCGATACGGAAGAGATACATCGCTTTATGGACGAAATGAGTAATGAGGCGAGACGTGTTACATTTAAATTGAATACTTCCTATTATGCTCCGGACGAGGTGAGGGCGTTGCTCTCCGAACTTTTCGGAAAACCCGTGCCGCCCTCGCTTCGCGTGTTCCCGCCGTTCTATACGGATTTCGGAAAGAATATTGAAATCGGTGATAACGTATTTATCAATGCCTGCTGCCATTTTCAAGACCATGGCGGGGTTACGTTGGGAGACGGCTGCCAGATAGGGCATAATGTGGTTTTTGCAACCCTCGACCACGGGCTTGCGCCCGAAGACCGTCATACCACATATCCTGCGTCTATCGTGCTTGGCAGGAATGTGTGGGTAGGTTCAAATTCCACTATTCTGCAAGGCGTGACGATTGGTGACAATGCGGTGGTGGCAGCCGGTGCGGTGGTGACGAAAGATGTTCCGGCGGATGCAATCGTAGGGGGAGTGCCTGCGAAAATTATGAAATATATCCGCTAAATCCTATCCGCCCGCTATTCCGTATGGACGGGACTGTGTGAAAGGCGGGAGAGGTGGTATAAACTGTTTACGGATGAAAATACACTGTGCGTCCGGCGTAAACGCATGATGCGTTGAGGCGATACGCATAGTGTGTTTCGCTTAAACGGACTGTCTGTTTCCGAACGGTGAAAGGAGAAGAATTCTATTGAATGAATTTTTTTTCTTTATCAATCACGGTAAGCCATGTGGCGGTTGCCGTGAATTACCGGGGGAGAACTGTATAAAGAAAAAGCTCCGAAACTTATTGAGTTTCAGAGCTTTATTTCTAAATTCTGCGGTGCGGACGGGACTAACCACCTCAAATTTAATATTTGATATTCAGTAAGTTGTAAAACCATCTCTGAAAAAGGCTCCCGATTTTGCACCTATATAGCCTCTATATTCTTCTGTTAGGAATTTGCCTTATTCCGTTTGGCAAATATACGAAATTTTGTTGATATGGCAATGATTATAAGGGGAAAAGTATGAACTTCAATAAATAATAATATATCTCCATGATTTCCATAAAACAGGCCTGCCCTATGGGCAGACCTTATTAGTTCCTTTTATAGCGCAGTATGAAAATCGTAATTAACAAGTGCGCTGAATATTTCAATGCAAAGGTACAACTTTTTTTTGATGAGCCATAAGAAATCCAATATCTTCACAATCAATCAGCATCAAGAGAATATTCAAACGAGGTAAGTATCTTAATAATTATGAATTTATTGGATGCAATTGCCCATGAATTAAGACTATTTCTTAACTTTGTTTATTAAGATAGACGCAAATAGCATTTTATACTTTTATAAAAGAACAGAATTGTGTATGGCTTCATTGCATATTAAAAACTTTGGTCCTATATTGGACTCAACGAAGATAGAACTGACTCCATTAATGGTGCTCATTGGTCGTCAAAGTTCCGGTAAGAGTACCTTTATGAAGGTACTCTGCTTCTGCCGTTGGGTTGAAAAAAAAATTATGGTCTCAACGGATGATATAGTGAGCCAATATACTCACTATAACCGATTCATAAAAGATTTGAAATCGTTTCATAGGCTGAACGATGAATACTTTAGGGCTGATACAGAACTGAAGTATGATGGAGATGTCATTTGTATTGAATATACAGGCATAAACGGTAATGCAAAGATTGTACGTAAGAAGTCCTTTGCAGAAAAAAGGTATAACAGTAAACTGTGTTACATTCCAGCTGAAAGGAATCTTGTATCGGCTATTCAAAACGTAGATAAAACATACAAAGCTACGGGCAGGGATGTCCTTTTCAACTTTATATATGAATGGGATGAAGCAAAAGAGCCATACACCAATGAACATCCTTTCAAATTGGCTGCTACTGGAGGTTTCAGTTATGTGAATAAGTTTGGCGCAGACATGTTGGTACGGGAAGACGGCAGCGAAACACCTGCCTTTTATGCTTCCAGCGGAATGCAGAGTGTGATGCCAATGGACGTGATGGCGAACTACATTACAGATTGCGTAGGGAAAAATGCCTCACTTTCGATGCGTGAACGCAATGAGATAAGTGAAACAGATAATGATGATTATGCGGATCGTAGGTTGTTTTACCAATCTGCTCAGCTATTCATAGAGGAGCCCGAGCAGAATCTGTATCCTGAGTCTCAAAAACTTGTGGTAATGAGCATTGTGCGTTCGCTAAAAAAAGCATTAGAAAACGGTTCAGAACAGAGTCTGGCATTGGTAACCACGCACAGCCCATACATTATGTCTGTGGTGAATGTACTTTTGCTTGCAGCCATTGTCACAGAGAAAGGATTGAAACAGGAAGTGGTAGACGGAGATAGTGTCTTGCCTTCATCTTCCATCTCAGGTTTTTTTATTGACGAGAAAGGTATTTTCCAAGATATTCTCGATGCTGAAGTGCCTATGCTCAGCGGCAACGATTTGGACGGCGTATCAGACTGGGTGGATGATAGTATCAGTAAGTTGAACGAGGTTTTGTTTGCAGCAGAATGAAACAGAAGGCATTGACATATAAATCCACTCACGAACAATTGACTGCTGAAGGTTTTTCGCCAGAACAGGTTCTTAAGGTTCGAACCAAGATTAGTACGGTTGAGAAAGGCAAGCGATATACACTCGTGACGACAGGCATGGAGGAATCTGTGGTATATGCTGTGGATGGCAATATCGTGAAAGGAGGTCAACGCTGTGACAAGTTGGTACTTGTAAAACGTTCAACAAGTGGTGTGGAACCTGAACAATGGACGGAAATTTTCATAGAACTGAAAGGAGTGGATACGAACCATGCCATTGATCAGTTGCGTGAAACTCTGAAAAAATCCATTTTCAAACACCCCTCGAATGATGTAATCCGTGCCCGCATCGTAGCACAGTCTTTCCCTTCAAACAAGTCTAATCCTGCAATGGAAAAAGCGAAACAAGAGTTTCGTAAAGTCTATAATTGCGAACTTCGGGGCATGAAGTCCGGTCAGGAGGATAAACTTTAAAAATTATGTTTGATTCAAGTTTTGCAAGTAGCCCTATGCCGTCTTTTTCACTCCGCATAGTTCTTTAATGATGTTGATTTTGGATTGTTATAGGCAATCATCTTGATAATTTCCTCGTTCATCGGCCAATAATAAATCTGCAATGACAGTTACAATCTGCAAAATCAGTTCCCATATTCGTTCGGTTGCCGAGTGTTCCATCGCTCCGTTGACAGTCCGGTTAACAATCCCCTATGGTTTCATAGGTTTCAAATCTCATGATGTGGGAAAGGATGTTGTATTGTATCAGGGTCAGGTTATACTCGTTATTTGTGAAGAGGAGTTCCTGCATTAGCATTTCCCGAGCCTAAGCAGCCCTTTCATTTCCGAGAAGCAGACTTTCAATGGTCCAACGCATGGAATAAATCCGGTAGGTTTCAAAGAATTCTAATCGGGGATTGGTGGAAAGGAATGTGTTCCATGCCCCTTTCCTGCCTCTTTGTAGAAGAATATCTGGATTTTCCGGTTGACGTATTCGGCATCCACGTGGGCATAATAGCAGTTCAGTTTGCGGCTGTACCTGACCGACTTCCCCTTCTTCAGCCTGTCGATGATGGCGGAAGCGTTCAGATTTCCCATTTCGGTCTTGTATCTGGTTTTCCCATCTTTATCATGCCTATCAGATGGCATTCTTTCTTCCCTTCCTCGCCATGAAGCGAAAAGTCAAGCATGGTCTGTGTCTTCCGTCGGTATGGCATGGGAACAGCTTCTTGAAGTCGAGGATGCTCCTGTGAGGAATAGATGCGGTCTATCATCTCTGTCTTGAAACCGGTCTTGGGCAAGTCCGTATCGTCAATTATCAGAACAGAAGAGCCCCTTTCGGGGCGGTTCTTGCCCCGGTCTGCCTCAAAAGGCGCAGGGACATCTTATAGACAAGCTTGCGCCAGTTGATGTGGCTCTGGTTCCATGAAGCGGTAGAATACATCCTTTTGGCAGGAGAATAACTTCGAGAGACCGGAATGGCTGTATTGGAAAGAGGTTCTCATCATGAAGAAAGGGAAGAGCAGCAATAGTTCCAACACCTGAAGACAGGTGAGTTTGCAGTTATGTCGTTTCTCAATTCCAATGCCGGAGAAATTGAGGCTCAGGCGGGAAATTGTACCGATTATACAATTAATTGCCCTGTTGCAATCATTTTTAGGGAGAAATGAGCCTATTTCTGAAATAATATGTTTATCTTTGACCATGACTTTTAGAATTGAGCCCTTTTTGATAGCACTAAAAGATACTCATTTTCTGTGGAATGCAGAACTAAAAGCTATTTACTTGCGAAACTTGAATTATAAATATTCATTTTTGGGTAAGGTTTAAATATCAAACACTGACTATATGGATATTCTTGCAAATATAAAAAAAATTGGCGAACAACGTCTTTATTTAGTTCCTGACTCTTCTGAACCAAATAAAAAATTCTATCTTGTGCTTTCTCAGGAGGATTTGGACTCACCCAAAGCTACGCTAATTTTGACAGACAGCAATGGAAAGGCTGTTTTTGATATCGTAGGCGAAAACCAATTCTCTTTCTATGAGGATCAGGAAAAAATGGATTTCATTGATCGTCTTAATGCTCTTGCAAATGATGTTCGCGAAGCACTGGCACAAGGTGTGGACCTTTCATCACTTGATTTGCCAGAACATGCTGGTAAAATGAAACCATACGATCCAGAACTTATTGATGTCCGAGATTCTCCAATATCCGTATTTCAGGCGTATACCATGATTTTAGATAAAGATATCAATCTTTCACCTGATTTTCAACGCAACGTAGTATGGGATTCTAAAAGAAAATCACGACTTATAGAGTCTATACTTCTACGTATTCCTATTCCTGTGTTCTATTTTTCACAAGGAAAAAATGGTAAGTTGTCGGTCGTTGATGGACTTCAGAGACTCACAGCCATTAAATCTTTTATGGATAACGAACTTAAATTATCTGAATTAGAGTATCTTACAGAATTGAATGGGTTGACCTACGCTGATCTTCAAAAAAAATACGATCTTTATTGGAGACGTTTCAAACTAACCAAACTTTCTGCAAATATCATACAGCCAGGATCACCTACTAAGGTCAGATATGATATTTTTCGACGTCTAAATACTGGAGGTCGCCCCCTCAATAATCAAGAATTACGTAATTGCATGGCATCTCCTTCGCTACGTAATACACTCAGAGCAATGGCACATAGCTCTGAGTTTATGGAAGCTACCAGTAATAGTATTGATGATGTAAGGATGCAGTCTCAGGAGATGGTGTTACGCTTTATGCGTTTTTGGACTTGGATGAAGTATAACGGTTCCATTGGTGAATATAAGGGCGAGATGGATACTGTATTGGATGATTTTACCGATGAAGTATCGCTAAATGACAATTTCCCATTTGCAGAGTGTGAAGCAGATTTTAAGAATGCAATGATTAACGCAACATATCTTTTTGGAAGACATGCTTTTAGGAAAGTTTTTAAAGGATTTTCGAATGATTCGCCACGTTCTTTAATAAACAAAGCGTTGTTTCTTGCTTTCTCAGTAGTGCTAAGTAGATTCAATCCTGAAGATGTGAAAAATAAAGCATCAAAAGGTGAATGGATAACAAAGCTAGCTGATGTGATTGATAATAATACTTCTGAAAGTCTAGAAATAATGAAACTTATTTCATATGGCACCAACGGTGTAAAAAATATAAAAGCTGTGTTTGCTGTGGCTGAAAAACTTGCAGAATCATTAAATGAATAATTTATTAAGAATTATACTATGCCCAGATTAAGGATTGAAAATTTTAAATGTTACCGAAAAGAAGAATTACTATTTGGAGATTTGACTGTGTTGGTAGGGACAAACGGTGCTGGAAAGAGTAGTGTGATACAGTCGCTCCTTCTTCTACATGAGGCTGTCAACTCTCCTAAAGAACGTCACCGATTACCACTGAACGATTTCCGAAGTCAAAATTTAGGTTCTGCATCTGACATCGTTTTTAACAATGATACTTCGCTGGATATTAAATTGTCATGGTTAGTAGATAAGCCTTTAAAATCTTCTCGCGTAACATTAAGAAGACCAGATGGTGATTCAATGTTCAATATAGATAAAGTAAAGTGTTTTAAGGGAGAAAATGAACTGACAAAAGCAGAGTTTCACTTTATTTCTGCTGATCGTATTGGGTCCTCGATTGCTCAGTCAATGCATTCATCTGAGAATCTTAATGTCGGTGATAAAGGGGAGTATTGTGCTCAACTGCTTGCTGATACATATTCTCATAAGGTCAATTCTTCAAGATTACATGGTAATAACACATCTCCATTTATACTAGATCAGGTAAACCTCTACATCAAGGATTTGTTTCCAAGTGTAGAGATCGTAGCGAATTCTTCAGAGGAAATGCAAACAGCCCAGGTACAAATTAGAAATTCTGTTCATTCAGAATTTGGTCTTTCCACTAATGTTGGTTATGGAATAAGTTATCTGTTACCGATTATTGTTGCAGGTCTTATGTCAGATAAAGGATCGATGATGATTGTGGAGAATCCTGAAGCTCATCTGCATCCATCTGCTCAATCGCAGATTGGAAAATTCCTTGCAATGGTTGCAGCTACGGGTACTCGAGTTGTAATTGAGACGCATAGTGACCATCTTGTAAACGGTATTCAATATTATGCATTAAGTCATGGTAATTTTCTACCTAATGTAATTATCAATAATTTCAGTATAGACAGAAAAGCAGAATCTCATAAAGGATATATAAAAATAGACAGGATAAAACTTGAAGAAAACGGGGACTATTCTTGTTGGCCTAAAGGTTTTATGGATCAAAGCAAAAAAGACCTCTACGAACTTTATAATCTCAGGAGAAGTTTTCACAATAAATAGAAACATGTGATGAATCTTAGCTATTATTTGGACTTAAAAAGTTTATGCAATGCTAATGCAAATCAAATGGAGTTTTTTTTCGATTTGCATTCAATATTTTGGCGGAATCCCAAAACCATTCAGATAATTTATTTGAAGAATCTTTCATTCGTGATGACAAGGATGTTTTACTCCTAAATCATAAATCAGGCCAATCTCTATGTGACATAATTTTCGGCACTTTTTCTGGAGAGATGGGTAACAGAATTATTCCTAATATTTTGTATAATTTCAGATCCCAAAATAGCAAAATCAACGACAGTATTCAGTATGGAGAGGAAGGGGGTAAAATATACCCTAATGCAAAATTAGTTACTCCCCAGAAAACTAAATATCTTTGGCTGTTATCAGAACTTAACCATTACTACCACTTTAGGAGCTACCATATCTATAATAGGGTTTTGTCGAATGACTGCGATGAGTTTATTGTAGTATATTTACCTAATGTTTCTTTTACAAAAGACGCTTTAAAAGCATATAAGAGGCTTAGCTATGATGATAAAAGAACCCTTATCGATGATTTAAAGGAACTTGATAAATACATATCAAATCAATGGGTGAATAATGGTATTTTTCCTATTGCAGATTTTTCAAAATCTACAGGTGTAAATGCTTCCGATGAATCCGAGACGACTAAAGCTGATCCAAAATTGAAAAAACAAAGATTATTCTCAATTCCCGGTTTAGGTTCCATCTACTGTTTTCATCACATTAAGATGTCAAATACCTATCGTGTACATTTTTATGCTGACTCTAGAACTAAAAAGGTCTACATAGCATATGTGGGGAAACATTTAAAGACAGCAAAAAACAGATAGTTTTTCTAAAATTTATATTTGTTCAATTATGCTTACTTGACTGAAAAAGGTAGAGCAATAGTTTCTTATTGTCGTTTGCTTTAGTAGATGACAAAATATAAATTATGTTGTTATATTCCTAATTATTAGGTGTTTATATTTGCAAAAGTCCCTAAGAATCAGTATCTTTAAAAAAAAGTTTGACCGCTTTTTCGTATGAAGACAACTGACTTTAAGGACTTGGGCAAAGTTAACCAAATCCTTCCGATTATGCAAGAACATTTTGGGAAATCGATGAATCTGGCCCGCATAAAGTTCATAAAGTTTATGGCTTTCATGCTCCATGCCCTGTGTGTAGTACAGACCGTAAGCCTCCATAAACTCGCGGCGGCAATGCCAACCTCTGTTGAAAGGGACTCCAACCTTCGCCGCATTCAAAGATTCATAGCCAAGTACGCCCTCAACTTTGACCTTGTGGCGCAGATGATATACTCTCTGCTTCCCGTCAAGACAGGGCTGGTGCTGAGCATGGACCGTACAAACTGGAAGTTCGGTGATTTCAACATCAACATCCTTATGCTCGGCGTGGCATACAAGGGGATTGCATTCCCATTGATGTTCAGCCTTCTGCCTAAGAAAGGGAACTCCA
>CDYK01033359.1_pt1 | contig 15307 bp, 8 predicted proteins | sample 554841 | NCBI WGS metagenome assembly CDYK01 (sample SAMEA3182102, study PRJEB8094) | gut metagenome | biome: human; feature: gut; material: Stool; isolation source: human stools | place: Canada | collected 2013-02-18
GTGTTCGCGGACAGGAACAACAAGGACATCCTAATCGGGGTGCTGAACCAGATCCTGCCTCCGGAGGCGAGGATCGAGGACATCAAGGAGTACTCCGACAGGGAGCAGCGGAGGGATGTCCCCTACGGGAAGAAGACGGTGCTGGATCTGGTCTGCGTGGACAGGGACGACAGGACGTTCGTCGTGGAGATGCAGGCCTCGGAGGAGGACTTCTTCTTCGAGAGGTGCGTCTACTACGCGTCGGGACTCTACCATCTCGAGCTCTCGGACGGGGTGCGGTACAAGGGACTGCGGCCGGTCTACGTGGTGTCGTTCCTGAACTACCGCCTGAGGCACGATGACGAGTCACTCTGGGACACCGACCACTTCATCTCCCACTGGAGGTTCACCGAAAAACGCACCGGAATGGTTGCGGATCAGACAATTAGTGTTATCTTTGTGGAGATGACGCTGTTCACCAAGACGCTGGAGGAGTGCGTGACGGAGTTCGACAGGCTGTTCTACATATTCAAGAACAGTGAAGGCTTCCAAAGGATCCCCGAATGGATCGAGGAGGCCGGCGGGATCTCAAGACGGCTCGCCGAGGCGTGTGAGGTGGCGGCGTTCGACAAGGAGAAGAAACTTAAATACGAGATTGACAAGATGAACGAGTGGGACATTCAAGCGCAGAAGGAATATGCCGTGCGCAAGGGCTTGGAGGAAGGGCTGCAGAAAGGGCTGCAGAAAGGGCTGCGGGAAGGCCGTGAGGAGGGTCTGGAGCAAGGACGTGAGGAGACAAGACTTTCTATCGCAAGAAAGCTTTTCGAGGCCGGGACACCGGTTGATGTGATTGTCAACTGCACTGGAGTTGATGATGGAACAATCGCATCGTTCGCTCATCCCGAGTAGCATAATGGATGGCGATCCGCAAGTCCGGGAAGGAGCTTGCGGATGCTTCCTTTGAAGTTGCCTGACACATATCTCGCAGACATTATTTGGCGGATTTGCGTAGCAGACCGTAACGTACCTTTATGTCCGGTTCGATTTCAGGGGAAGGCGAGTGCTCTTTCCTGATCATCGCTTTTTCCACTTCGGTAAAATCTCCACAGGTCATAAGATTCACGAAACCGTTGTCGTACATTGTCTTGATCTCAGACATAAGCTCGGTCGCGTCAATGTCTATGAGATCGCTTACGATAAGGCCATTGAGCATCGCGTCGGTATAAGTCGCCGAAGGAAAGTTCATGTTGATGGCCGTGAGCAACTCCTTGAACCAGGCGATGACCTCAGTTCTCCTGTCCGGCTCAAAGAAAGAGATCTGAGCGACAGCGTTGGCGACTGTGAATTTCCAGAAATATTCGGTAATTTTACGGGGAAAATGAAAATGATTGTTGTTATGAATATTCGGAGAATGTTTTTGGGCATGGCGGTGCTGTGTGGGTTTTCGGTTTTGAGTTTTGCGGGCGGGGAGGAGACGCGGAAACTGATCGATGACGTGAACGTTTTCGTGGGGACGGACGGGTTCGGGAACGTGTACCCGGGGCCGCAGGTGCCGTTCGGAGGGATCCAGATCAGCCCGGACTGCGACGACAAGGACTATGACTGCGCCGCTGGGTACAAGTACTCCAAGCCGTTCATCCAGGGTTTCAGCCTCACGCATCTGAGCGGAACCGGAATCCCGGACATGGGCGATTTCCTCTTCCTGCCGGGAACCGGATCGAAGATGGATCCGTCAACCTACGACCACAACCAGGAATGGGGCGAGCCGGGTTACTACGGAGTGATCCTGAAGGACTACGGAGTCAAGGCCGAGATGACGGCAGCCCTGCGAAGCGGAATATTCAAGTTCACATTCCCGCAGTCGGACAGTTCGTTTGTGATGATCGACCTTGACCACACCCTGAAATGGGATTGCCTCTGGTCCACGGTACGCCTGCTGGACGAGCGCACGATCATCGGCAGCAAGGTCGTCAACGGCTGGAACCCGGGACGTTATGTCTATTTCGTGGCCAGATTCTCAAGGCCGATCGAGGAGTTCAACATATTCCAGGACGGGCAGCCGGTGATCTACAACACCAAGCGGTTCCGCAGCTCGCTTGAAGCGTGGGGACAGAAACTGAAGGCTGTCGCAAGGTTCAAGACCGGAGCCGACGAGAGCATATTCATAGATGTCGCCGTGTCGGCTGTAGGCACTGATGGTGCTCTGAACAACCTCAAGGAGCTGGAAGGCAAGGACTTCGCCGCTGTAAGGACCGAGGCCGAGGATCTCTGGGAAAAGGAACTCGGGAAGTACGAGCTGGATTCCGACGACAAGACGCTCCGGGAGACATTCTACACCAGCGTCTATCGCACAGCCCTACATCCGTTCCTATTCGAGGACGCGGACGGACGCTTCCGCGAGCACGACGGCACGATCGGGAATGCGGAAGACTTCACCAACGTCACGACATTCTCGCTATGGGACACTTACAGGGCTTTCCACCCGCTTCTCAACCTCGTCAACAAGCCGCTTCAGGCAGACATCGCCAACTCGATGCTCGCCCATTTCGACAAAAGTACCGAGAAGATGCTCCCGATCTGGTCGTTCTACGGCGGCGAGACCTGGTGCATGATCGGCTATCACGCCTGCTCTGTACTGGCAGACATGATGCTCAAAGGCGTGCGTGGATTCGACTACGAGCGCGCCTTCCAGGCGATGAAGACCACCGCCACCAACCCTCACTACGACTGCATTCCTGAATATACCTCCCTCGGCTACGTGCCTTTCGACAAGGAGAAGGAATCGGTCTCCAAGACTCTTGAATATGCCTACGACGATTGGTGCATTGCCCAGGCGGCCAAGCTTCTGGGTCACCGGGAGGACTACGAGTTCTTCCTCAACCGGTCGATGAACTACCGGAATCTCATCGATCCCGAGACCGGCTACATGCGCGGAAAGGATTCCGCCGGCGACTGGCGCGACCCGTTCGCCCCTGTCGCCTATCAGGGTCCGAACTCGGTCCACGGCTGGGGCGACATCACGGAAGGGTTCACGATGCAGTACACGTGGACAGTGCCGCACGATTTCGGCGGATATGTCGAGAAAGCCGGCCGGAAATTGCTCCAGAGCCGCCTCGACAGCCTCTTCACTATCGAGCTGCCCGAGGATATTCCCGGAGCGCACGACATCTGGGGCCGCATCGGCGGCTACTGGCACGGCAACGAGCCTTGCCACCACGTCACCTATCTGTACGACTGGTTCGGCGAGCCTTGGAAGTGCCAGAAATGGGTGCGCTACATCGCCGACAACTTCTACGGCAACGAGCCCGGCTCGCTGAGCGGCAACGACGACTGCGGCCAGATGTCCGCCTGGTACATTTTCAACTGCCTTGGATTCTATCCGTTCTGCCCCGGATCCGATGAGTACTACATCGGTTCTCCGTGCGCCAAGGGGCTGAAGGTCAGGCTGTCAGACGGAGGTCTGCTGGAAATGACAACGGAAGGTTGGAGCAAGGAAGCGGTTTACATCAAGGCCGCCTACCTCAACGGCAAGAGGCTGGACTCCCCCGTCATCCGCTACTCCGACATCAAAGACGGAGCCCGGCTTCATTTCGTGATGTCCTGCAGGCCGGTGAAGAATGGTTTTCGGCTGCGACCAAATTGATTGGCGAAGGATTACTTGGTAAGCGATAAACAATAAGTTGGTTATTATTTAAGGATTACTTAGGGGGTATCATCCGAAAATATTTCTGTTTTTTATAATCCGCATACGTTTCTTTTCATTATTTACGTTTTTAGTGCATATTATTGCGGTTCAAATATTCATTTAAAATTTGAACTATGTATTTCAATGAAAAGAGACAAGGACTCGCTCCGTTCGTGAATCTGCGGAGCGATGTGGGATTCAAGGCAGTGTTCGCGGACAGGAACAACAAGGACATCCTCATCGGGGTGCTGAACCAGATCCTGCCTCCGGAGGCGAGGATCGAGGACATCAAGGAGTACTCCGACAGGGAGCAGCGGAGGGATGTCCCCTACGGGAAGAAGACGGTGCTGGATCTGGTCTGCGTGAACAGGGACGACAGGACGTTCGTCGTGGAGATGCAGGCCTCGGAGGAGGACTTCTTCTTCGAGAGGTGCGTCTACTACGCGTCGGGACTCTACCATCTCGAGCTCTCGGACGGGGTGCGGTACAAGGGGCTGCGGCCGGTCTACGTGGTGTCGTTCCTGAACTACCGCCTGAGGCACGATGACGAGTCCCTCTGGGACACCGACCACTTCATCTCCCACTGGAGGTTCACCGAAAAACGCACCGGAATGGTTGCGGATCAGACAATTAGTGTTATCTTTGTGGAGATGACGCTGTTCACCAAGACGCTGGAGGAGTGCGTGACGGAGTTCGACAGGCTGTTCTACATATTCAAGAACAGTGATGGCTTCCAAAGGATCCCCGAATGGATAGAGGAGGCCGGCGGGATCTCAAGACGGCTCGCCGAGGCGTGTGAGGTGGCGGCGTTCGACAAGGAGAAGAAACTTAAATACGAGATTGACAAGATGAACGAGTGGGACATTCTGGCGCAGCGGGAATTCGCCGAGCGCAAGGGCTTCGAGGCGGGATACGCCGACGGAGAGGCCAAGGGGATCGCCGATGGGATGGCCAAAGGGATGGCCAAAGGAATGGCTAAAGGAATGGCCAAAGGAATGGCTGACGGTTTGGCCAAAGGAAAGGCTGAGGGGATGGCCGAGGGAAAAGCCGAGGGTAAAGCCGAGGGAAAAGCTGAGGGTAAAGCTGAAGTGGCCAAGGCCATGCTTGAAATCGGTATGCCAATAGGGCAGATTCTACAATTGACCGGGCTTACCGAGAAACAGGTAAAGGCATTAAGGTAATGACCCGAAAAACAAGGCGACCGGGATCTCCGGTCGCCTTGCATTAAGTAAGCTGGTTTAAAATAAGTTGGTAAAGACTTGGCAGTCTTTTCGAGGACAGAAATCTTTGGAAAAAAGGAGCGGCCGGTGGATCATTACTGAAGATAAAAGAAATCTTGATCGAAACGGTTCCTTAAGACAAAGCCGGTTCTTTTTGAAGGTTGCCAAGCCGTGTGTTTCTAAATATGAAACGAAGTCTAAAAATAACTGCGACGACGATTGCCCTGACCATCGCCATGTCTGTCTGCGGGATACTTTTCTGCGCATGTTTAATCCCTTCGCAGAGGTGGGTACTGCCGTTCAGAGGACAGCAGGAGATGTTTCTCTGCGACTGGGGCTACATCAGTGGGATCCTGTTCCAGCCTGGCGGGCTGGCGGAACTCGTGGCCAGGTCCCTTGTGCAGTTCTTCACGGTTCCCGGAGTCGGTGCGGCTGTCACGATTGTGATTCTGGGGCTGAACGTCTGGATGGTCTGGAGGATCATGGAACAGACAGTTCAAAGGGAAGATGCGGCTTGGGGAATATTCCCGCTCAGCCTGCTGCCGTCCACGTTTCTGGCGGTATCCCTTCAGGACTATTACTGCCTCTACCAAGGGCTTATAGCCTATGTGGCAGCGGTTGCATGTCTGCTGGCATATTCAAGAATCAAAAGCAAGAGCGTTCCGTTGGTACAGGGATGCCTGATGACCGTGGGGCTTTATTTTCTGGCAGGGTCGGCGGCGCTGCTGTTCGCCGTGCGGGCGTTGCTGTTCGACGTGTTCACCAAACGCCGGAAATCCCCGCTTGCCACCATGTACCCGCTCTTGACCGTGATCCTTGGTTTCGTGATGATCCAGATAGGACAGATCGCCACTGTCTTGGAGGCCTTTACCCCTCGGATGTACTACGAGGTGGACATTCTGACCATGCCAAAGATCCACTATGTCAGCTGGGTCATGCTGTCTGTCTGCATATTCATCGCAGCTGTCTCCCGAAAGGTTGAGGCAAAGGGACACTATGCCAAAGGTGCCGTCTGCACCGTGTGTTCCGTAATCTCGCTGGCGGTGTTCTTCTATTTCAGCGACTCGTTCAAGTCCGAGAACCAGACCAGGGCGTTCCATCTGGAGTGCCTGGCCGCCAATGAGAAGTGGGACAAGATCATCCGTGTCTTCGGAAAGGATGCCCGCTCTAGTAATGAGGCCAACTACCTCAATCTGGCGCTGGCTGAGAAAGGGCTACTGGCTGAGGATCTGTTCAGGTACCGGCAGAACGGTCCGCTTTCGCTGATCAATGACGTGAAGTCGCAGAACGACCTTGACTTGCTGAGGCTCAGCCGGGTGCTGTTCGCCATGGGCAACATGGGAGCGGCCCAGAGCACCGCGTTCAACGCTGATCTGGCGTTCGGAGACCATGTGCCGTCGATGCTGAAGACCGTGCTCCAGATCGATCTGATGCGTGGGTCGTACCCTACGGCGGAGAAGTACATCAGACTGATGGAGAAATCTCCGCGCTACTCCAAGTGGGCTTCCTCGCAGAGAGTCTTCCTGGACAACGACGAGGCCGTGATGAGCGACCCGCTTCTGGGGAACGGAAGACGCGACCTTGCGTGCGAGGACGCTTTCGTGCTATACACCAATCCGATGGATGACCTGTTCAGGATAGTTGACGCGAATCCCGCGGACAGGAAGGCAATGGAATATGCCCTGTCCTACCTCCTGCTGGCCAAGGACATGGACAATGTCGTGGAGTTCGTCCGTAAACGGTTCGGAGTTCCGGCGCTCAAGACGCTGCCGACCCCGGTGCAGGAGTGTCTGCTGTTCTATTCAGACTACTTCGGCACCATGAACATCGACTTCGCTTTCAGTCACGGAATGGCGCGGGAGGAAGTTGAGCGGCGCCAGGCCGTCAATCTGGACTGGTGCCTCGCACACGGGGTGACCGAAGAGAATGTCGCTCGGTTCCGGATGTTCAAGGAAAAATACGGCAACGCGGCGCGAAGCCAGAATCCGAAATCCGCCCTGGCCTCGTTCCGGAACACTTTCTGGTACTATTTATTGTTCACCCAAATCACTGATAACTAATGAGCACATTGGCTTTGCGGTCGCTCCGGCGGACTTTCAACATAATATTCATGGTTTTCTTCCTTGCGCTGGCCACATCCTGCGGAAGAAAGATCAGCGTGACAGGAAGCATCGAGGGGTATCCTGAGATCTTCCCGGACTACGCCGGCGTCACCATTCCATCCAACATAGCCCCGCTTAACTTCTCATTCCTCGGCGAGGAGCCGGCAACGCTGATCGTCAGCGGCAAATCCGGAGAAAGACAGATCAAGGGGCGAAAAGGGCTGTTCTCGTTCCCGACAAGATACTGGAGAAAACTGATGGCGGAGAATGCCGGCGCTTCCATCAGCCTGACAGTGGCCGTCAGGCAAGACGGCAAGTGGCTGGCATTCAATCCATTCACAATCAACGTGTCTTCCGACAAGATCGACCCTTTCCTTTCCTTCAGGCTTATTCCACCGGGCTACCAGGCATGGAAGAGACTGGGAATCTACCAAAGGAATCTGGAGACATATTCACAGACCGCCATTTTCGAGAACTCGCTGACGGGAGGGAACTGCGTCAATTGCCACTCCTATTGCCAAAGGGATCCTTCAAAGATGCTCTTCCACGCCAGGGGCGACTTCGGAGGCACCGCGATGATTCTGGACGACAAGGTGGAGAAACTGAACACGAAGACCGACTCCACAATCAGCGCCCTTGTCTACCCGTACTGGCATCCATCGGGACGGTACGTTGCCTTCTCTGTCAACAAGACAAACCAGAACTTCTTCAGCCACAACGAGAACCGCATAGAGGTCTACGATTCCGCATCGGATGTAGTGGTGTACGATGTGGACAGGCACGAGATAAGCTGGTCACCGTTGACCCGCTCCGAAGACTCGTTCGAGACATTCCCGACATTCTCGCCCGACGGCCGCAGCCTGTACTTCTGCTCGGCAAAGGCGGTCGCACCGATGCCGCAGGAATATTCAAAAGTCAAATACAGCCTCTTCCGCATTGACTTCAACCCCGAGGACGCTTCGTTCGGCGAGAAGGTGGACACCCTCTACAACGGCTTCAAGAACGGGAAAAGCGTCTCCTTCCCACGAATATCCCCCGACGGCAGGTTCCTTGTCTTCACTCTTCAGGAATATGGCAACTTCTCCATCTGGCACAAGGACGCAGACCTGTGGGCCGCGGATCTTGCCTCCGGAGAGAGCTTCCCCCTTGAAGCCGCGAACTCGGAGGACGTTGACAGCTACCATTCCTGGAGCGGGAACAGCCGCTGGCTCGTGTTCAGCAGCCGTCGAATGGACGGCCTTTACACCCGCCCGTTCTTCTGCCACATCGACGGGAACGGCCAGGCCTCAAAACCGTTCCTTCTCCCGCAGAAAAACCCTCTGCGCTACTACGCCGACCAGATGAACTCCTACAACCTCCCCGAACTGATGGAGCACAAGGCCACAGTCAATCCGCACGACATCGCCTCCGCCCTGCGCAACACGCCGGGAACGGATGTCAGGGTTAGAAGGGAAAACCCTTAATTACTTGTCAAATGGCTCCTTGACCGGGAAGGTGGTTCCGATGAAGTTGTCATACACAACCTCTTTATTCTTCTTAACCTCCTTCCTACTTTTCTTGATCAGCTCGTCAGGAAGGCAAAGAATATTCCGGAAACCCTCATTGAAAACGGGCTTCCTTTCAGCCATACTCATGAATCTGTCGAAAAGATAGATGTATCTCAAATCCAATCGCTTAGTCTGGTTCAAAGTGTCCTTGTAGGCCGCAGTGAACTGCAGGAGACAAATACTGTCATTCTCATACACGATTTTAAGATCCTCTATCTTAGGATCGCTGAATCCGTTGATATATTTGCTCATACCGTACTCAAGCGAGACGGGGAGCTGCTGCTTAGCCCTTTCGGAGATTGAATATGTTCGTCCGCACCCAAACAGAAATATGGTGGCAAGAAAGATAATAGCCAATGTACAATGCTTCATGACAAATTGCTGTCTAAGGTTTACTTATTATATGTAAAAAGGAGGTGCGACAAATGTCGCACCTCTTTTCACTATAGATTCAAACTATTAATAACCTGGGTTCTGAGGGTACTCAACCTTATTATTAGCCTGAATAACCTGGATCGGAATAGGATACTGGTAGTTCCAAGGATGGAATGCTGAACGGTGTCTTGTGTTACCGAACTTGTCAACATAGGTCTGCCTTGGATTATTCGCCACATTCTCGAATCCGAAGCCATATTTCTGAACACGAGCGTAAGCAGTGTTAGAAGTAGTGGCGTCCTGAACCGGGTACTTGCTGGTGACATATTCACCGCAGTTAGGGTTGCAAGACAGACGGTTGAGGGTTATGATACGATGTTCCTCACCTAAGAACTCACGAGTACGCTCATCGAGAATATAGTCAATGTCAACATCTGACGCACTGCATGGCTTCGCATTAGCACGATCTCTTACGACATTGATGTCAGCGGCTGCGGCAGACTTGTTGCCCTGTGCGAGATAAGCCTCGGCACGAAGCAGGTACGCCTCAGGAACACGGATCATGTACCAGTCAACATCATAAGCATTGTTGCCATTGGTTGCGAAATCAGCGTGCACGTCATCCGAGAATTTCCAAAGACGAGGCCAGAGCATGGTGGTGTCTGACGCATTCACCTTATAGGCATTCCGCTTTTCCTGGGTGTTGGCTCCAGGACCAGGAAGAGTCTTGGCTCTCTCGTACATCTCTTTCTTCGCATCAAGCCATCCCTGTCCTCCTGGGAGGTAGAAGTTCTTCTGCATCATGACCTCAGAACCGCGGAAGTCGTTAGGATCATCCCAGAGTCCATCTTCAACGAACTCTCCGCCATTGTAGACGTATTCAACAGGAATGCAGACGGTACCAATGTATGCCACCCTTCCTCCGATAGAGTCCTGTGGAACGTTCGCAATCCTGCGCTTAGGAAGAATAGGCGAGAAGGCGGAAGAAGCAGAGGCTCCCTCGGCGAATGTCGCAGCATCGTCTCCGTAGAAATAGAAGGTATATACACTATCTTCATTCTCCTTCATTTTGTTAGGATCCTTTGACTTGATCGGATCCTTTCCCGCTTCATCACGACAAACCTTATAAGATCTCGCGGTCTGATTTCCCATAATTACGGCAGGCAGCCAGTTTGCCTCAGTGCAGAGAAGCCTTACACGCCACCAACCATCTCCACCACCACCGGTAGAGTAGGTTCCATAGTTGTACTGCAGAACCCAAATCGATTCCTTGTTGTCAGGGCTGCTCGGATTGTCTACCTCAGCCTTCTTCTTAGGCTTGCCGTTGTCAAGTCCCCATGCCTGACGGAAAAGATCCCAATAAGGATTAAGGGCATTGCCATAACGGTCGGTGGTCTCATCCTGACGAGAACCGAAACGGGAAGTCATGATGTTGTAGTTTCCGTCCGATCCATCAATCACGCGCGTGGCGGCCTGCTCTGCCTCCTTGAAGTTACCTAGGGCGAGGTTCACCTCTGCAAGATAAACATCAGCGGCAGCCTTTGTCGCGGTTCCCGTGAGACGGGCAACCTTAGGTAGATGCTCTGACGCCCATTCGAAATCCTTCTTCATGAATTCCCAAACCTCCTGACGTGAGCTTGGTGTGTAGCCGTAGTTGGCTTCAGTTGTACGGTGCTCAAGAATAACGACGTTACCGAACATTCCAGCTAGCACACGATAGGCCCAGCCTCTGAGGAACACTGCCTCGCCACGAAGCTCGTCTCTCATGGTAGGGGTTGAATACTCGATGCCTGTACGCTCGTCAATCATGTCAATCACCGTGTTCGCCTTGTTGACAAGTGTATAGACATTGTCAAACCAGTGACGGATGATACCGTTGTCGGCGTTGATCTCCCAGTTTCCGAAGGTAGATGTCGCTCCGGTAGGAGAGAATGTGTCCATACCTAAACCTGTAACAGCATAGGAGTGCTGTCCGTGAGGCTCTCCAAGAATCAGGTATTCCACAGTGTTATAGCATGGATTCAGAGCCATCTTGATGTCTGACTCCGAGTTGTAGAAAGAGTTGTCATCATAGTTATAGGAATGCTCCTTGAGGAATTCCTCATCGTTGCACCCGGTAAATCCTCCAAGGACTACCACTCCTGCTACAATGCTTGAAAGTATTTTATTGATGTTCATAATATTCCTTTATTTCAAATTAGAATGTCAGGTTTACTCCGAATGTAACAGTCTTGTAGGTTCCGTTGCTGCCGAACCTTGAAGAACCTGCGTCACCGGCGATGGTTCCGCCAGTCTCAGGGTCAAGACCAGACCATCCTGTGATTGTGAAAAGATCGGTGGCGGCCACATAAACGCGTGCTCCGCCGAGGCCAACCTTCTTAAGGAGGTTAGGGTCAACTGTGTAAGAGAGAGAGAGATCCTTGAGCTTCAGGAATGAACGAGTGTTCCAGAACTGATAGTTAAGAGTGTTGTTGTAGTCACGCTTAGGATACTTCTGTGAGTGGTTGGTCTCTGTCCAAGGATCAACAGCGGCAAGCTGGGCTCCGCTTGACTGATTTGTCTTGAAGGCATGAGGGTCAAACCAGATGAAGTGAGTGTCATTACCCTGGGCCCAACGGAAGTTAAAGTAGAGGGAGAAGTTCTTCCAGCTGAGGGTGTTGCCGATGTTCATGGTGAAGAGAGGATCTGGAGATCCCAGGAAATGACGGTCTTTTTCATCGATTACACCATCATTATTCCAATCTTCAAACTTGATGTCACCGGCCTTTGCGTTCGGCTGAATCATCTCACCCTTGTCATTTACATAATCCTTCACCTCCTGATCGGAGTTGAAGATTCCAAGTTTCTTGAGGTCATAGGCGGATCCGATAGGATGACCGACCTGCAGAGCATAGTAGCTGTCGAATCCATAAGCCACTGCATTTGCGACATCATCAGCCTCCTCACCCTTGTAATCCTTGCCGTAGAGTTCCTTCACGCAGTTGGTGTTGGAATCGAACACGATAGAGGATGTCCAACGGAAAGTCTTGTCACCATCGCCATTGATGTTGACGGAGTTGAGGGTGATCTCGATACCATTGTTGGTCACAAGGCCGACATTGTCATAGATTGACTTGAATCCTGTCATGTAAGGGGCTGAGCGGCTCACGATCATGTTCGTGGTCCGGCCTGTGTAGCCGTCAATGTTACCGCTAAGCCTTCCGTTAAGGACTGTGAAATCAAGACCGAAATTCATCTTCTCAACGGTAGCCCAGGTAAGGCTCCTGTTAGGTATTCCCAAAGGCTCGATACCTATATTGCCCTGGTTTCCAAGCCATGCCCAAGACATTGAGCCTTGTCTTGTTCCCACAACTCCAACCGTAGCCAATGTCTGATAAGGAGAGACGGAGCTGGCTCCATTCTGACCCCAGGAAGCACGGAACTTAAGGAAGTCAAACCAACCAAGATCCTTTATGAATCTCTCGTTGCTGAGGACCCAAGCTGCTGACGCACCGTAGAAATTGTCCCACTTGTAGCCTTCGGCAAGACCCGAATAACCGTCACGACGGAACACGGCGCTGGCATAGTAGGTATTCTTAAAATTATAATTGGCACGGGCGAGATAACCGGCACGGGTCCAGGTTGTACGAGAGCGCTTGAGAATCGTGTTGGCATTGTCAGCGACATCCATTTTGTAGACACCGAGATAGGTCGGGCTGGAGAATCCCTTGAACTGAACATTAAGACCCTCTGAATTGTATTTCTCTCTGGTGTAACCAACCATCAAATCAAAGTGGTGATCCTTGATGTCCTTGTTATAGGTTAGGATGTTGTCCACATTCCATGTCTGAGAGTAGCTCATTCCAGAAGAGCCCTCGGCGTTGCCGTTGTATTTGGAAGGGTTGTCCATGTCTGCGGTCGAATTGGTGTCAACCCAGAGTTCAGGGTTGTTGAACACATCGCTGCGGCCAGTATTGTGCTGCCCCTGAACAGTGATTCTATAAGAAAGACCTTTCAAGAACGGGAAGTCAATCTGCGCATAGGCGATGCCGTTGGCGTTTGAGCTGAAGCCGGAGCGGTCAGTGTAGAGATAAGAGTCATCCTTACCCGCACCAACCAGTGGGCTGGCAGTCTTTCCGTCAGGCCAATAGTTGTACCAATTCTCATAGCCCTCGGTCTGAACCATCACGTATGAGTATGGAGACATCCAGGTAGCGTTCTGGATTCTGGCTGTCTGACCCCAGCTGTTGGCGCCAAGGTAGCTTGCCTTAACTCCGACGGTCAACCAATCGTTGACGTTCATGTCCAGTTTCGCAAGGAAGTTGTACTTCTCATAATCATCGCCAAGACGGATACCCTGCTGCCTGGTGTAGTCACCGGAAACATAGTAGGCTATATTCTTGGATTTTCCCGCGATGCTGAGGTCATACTTCTGACCGACGCCGGTACGAGAGATCTCCTTGATCCAGTTAGTCCTTGTGCCATCTTTGAATGCGGCGAGTTCGACATCGCTCATGAGTTCTGTCGCGGCGGTCTCAAGAGATGAATAGTCAGCCCAATTCTTGTCCTTGAATGCAGAATTGTTGGCCTTGTAGGAGTCGAACCTGTTCTTGAGGAATGTTTCGTCGTCCGTTACCATCTTAGGCATACGTGTCCAGTCAGAAAGGCTTACGCTTGCATTGAAGCTGACAACCGGCTTGGCACTCGTTCCCCTCTTGGTGGTGATGATGATGACACCGTTGGCGGCACGGGATCCATAGATCGCGGCGGCGGAAGCATCCTTAAGGACATCAATGCTCTCAATGTCAGAAGTGTTGACAGAGTTGATGGACCCGTAAGAGATGACTCCATCAATGACGAGCATCGGCTGGTTCACGCTTTGTGATCCGGCTCCGACACTTGAAGGGATGGAGTTCTTTCCACGGATTGTCATGGTACCGGTGTTGTCTCCAGCGGCGCTGCTTGTAGGCGCATAGCTGAATCCTGCAACCTTGCTTGACAGTGCAGACAGAGCGTTAGGGTTTGGCAGGGTGCTGATGTTCTTATCATTAGCGTAATTCACACTAGCAATCGAACCGGAAAGATCCCTTCTGCGCGCCGTACCGTAACCAACGACCACTACTTCATCAAGGAAGTTGGTGTCGTCTTCAAGCACAACATTGATTACCTTCTTGGTCCCCACTGTAACCTCACGAGAGGAGAATCCAATAGAAGAGAAGACAATTACGGCGTTGGACTCAACATTAGCAATGGTCCAATTACCGTCAAGGTCGGTCATAGTTCCAGCGTTAGTTCCCTTGACAAGGACATTCACACCGACCAGTGGTTCACCAGCCTTGTCCGTGACCTTACCGGACACGGCAGACTGGGCGAATGCCTGCACTCCGATTGTCAGAAGCACAAGCAATGTCGTAATTAACGTGAGTTCGATGAAAATTAACTAATTGATTATTAGAAAAATAGCGAAAGTTTTTGTAAATTAGTTAGAGCAAATAAACTATTACAAACACTTTCGCTATGACGATCGCCAGAGACAAAATTACGGAAATTTTCTGTATGGCGGATGACTTCTGCCACATTTATGACAGATTTATCAAGATTAACGGACTCGCTCCCAAGCGGGACAAGTCTAAAAGGAAGTACCACCGTGACAGCACGCTGTCCGATGCCGAGGTGATAACCATCATGATACTGTTTCATCTGATGGGCTATAAATGTTTGAAACACTTTTACTTGAATGAAGTTTACAAGAATATGACCGACCTGTTTCCTCACACCGTCTCCTACAATCGCTTCGTTGAACTGGAGCGAAAGGTTGCTGTACCTTTCATCCTGTTCGTCAAGAAGTGCTGCCTGGGCGGCTGCACGGGGATCAGTTTTGTCGATAGTACGGCTTTGCGCGTCTGCAAGAACCAACGCATCCATCTCCACAAGGTTTTCAAGGGACTTGCCCAGCGGGGCCAGTGCTCGATGGGATGGTTCTATGGTTTCAAACTGCATCTGATCTGCAGCGAAAAGGGGGAACTCCTGAACTTCATGGTCACGCCTGGCAATGTGGATGACAGGGAGCCGCTCCGGAACAAGTCCTTCATTGAGCGGATCTTCGGTAGACTTGTCGGAGACAAGGGATACATTTGCAAAGAACTCTTTTCCAGGCTTTTTATTGATGGTATTCAATTTATTACAAAGCTGAAGAGTAACATGAAGGGACAAATCATGACCATTGGAGACCGCATTCTCCTCCGGAAGAGAGCGCTCATTGAGACCATCAACGACGAACTGAAAAACATGGCTCAGATTGAGCACTCCAGACACCGGTCCGTCGTCGGCTTTACGGTCAACCTGATGGCAGGCCTGGCAGCCTACTCGTTCTTCCCGAAAAAGCCGATGATTGATGTGGAACGCGTCTCGCCGTATGAG
>CDYK01018467.1_pt1 | contig 14997 bp, 17 predicted proteins | sample 554841 | NCBI WGS metagenome assembly CDYK01 (sample SAMEA3182102, study PRJEB8094) | gut metagenome | biome: human; feature: gut; material: Stool; isolation source: human stools | place: Canada | collected 2013-02-18
TAAACTGCTTACTATAAGCAAAGCCATCTTTCAATAATCTTTCTCCAACTACTTTAGCGTCTGCCGCCGCACCATTAATTGTAAGCGTATTGTCCACCGCAGTAATAGTATCCCATAAGTCATACAGTGTACTATCAGTGAATAGCATGAATTTAATATTAACAGTGTTTGGCACCTGCGAAATGTTATCAATTCTTACTACAGCTGATTTAATAACGTCAGAAGATGAACCACCTTTACGAAGTGTCATTTTGTTCAAAGAGATTTCTCCGTTTTTAAAATCAATTTTTCCGCCGTAGCATACATTAGCATTATTCCAATCAACGTCACTAGATAACCATAGTGAAAGAGAGTAGCCGCCCTTAATTCCGGAATCCCTTGCATCAACTAAATAATAAACGTCTAGTGTGTCAGTTTTTGGATTGTCTATTGGAATAGTAAATCGAGACGTAACTCCAACTAAAGAAGTATTTGTGCCTGCTTCTGCCTTATTATAGTTATCAAAAGAAATATAGGAAGTTCCATTTACATCAGTTCTACTACTGATTCCGGAACCCTTATAGTATGCAGAGGTAGTAAACTGCTTACTATAAGCAAAGCCATCTTTCAATAATCTTTCTCCAACTACTTTAGCATCCGCGGCGGCATTTTCTACCGTCAACGACTTATCAATCGGCGGATTGGATGGATTCGTGATATTAGATGTTAACCATGTTGATACTTCATTGCTTACAGTAGGTTTTAATAAATACAGAAGTTCGCCGCTGTCTTTCATTTCTTCTATTTTCTTGTTGACTTCTGTCTGAATATCAAGATTAGTAAAATATTGATTGACAAAATCATATAACGCCTTGTAACTTTTTACAAGTTCGTCCTGCGCGTCAAACATTTCTTTCACCGTCTTAAACAGTACAACAAATTTGTTTTCCAGACTTAAAGTCCCGTTGAAATCATACGGAATCCCCCGTATACTTGCTACAACCTCACAAGCCTGCGTAATCATCTGACTGAAATCTGGCAACGTAGGAAAATCCGGAATCGTTGGTTTATCTGCCATTTTATCCCTCCTTAATAAAATTGATAGAACAATTCTCTGCAATCATCGCAAATACGTTTGTTAAGATTAAGTATGGTATCTCGGAATCTCTGAATTTCTAACGAGTAACTACCGTCGAATCCCTCATCTTCAATCGTATCATTATTATTTGCATGGTAAGTATCATTACTGTTAGTTTTTGTTGTATTTTCGCCGTTACTTACAGCACTGTTATGAATAGTATTCTGCCCCCGTTCCATAGTAGACGCATAATTCGTTCCCGCAAAATTGATCTGCGGGTTGTCGGAATGAATATTTTGTGTGTTGTTATTTGTATCTGCTGTAGTTGTGTTTTTTGCTGTGCTGTCTCCCGAGATCACACCTGTTCTTGTATCGTCTTTCGTACTCGTTACTTTCCTTGTACTATTATGGGTAATAATCGGGTTGTATTCAAAAGTAATACTCCGGTACAACTGCTCATAGTATGGATTATTAACAGTAAGAATCCTTTTTAGATGATACTGAAATTCTCCGATCGTTTCCAGTCCAATTTGTTCCCGAAAATACTGCAAACAGAACGTTTTTTCGAACGCAAGTTTTGCGGTTGCATATTCGGGCGCGGATGCATCGACATAAAAAGGAAAGTCAAAATTGAAGATGAAAGGAACGGCGGCTTCGATCATAGTATCAATGGTTTGATTTTCAAGTGGGGAAAGTACATGATCGGAAATGACCAACTGTTCAATGGTATTCGTTAGTGTTTTCGTTTCGTAGTTAGAACCAAGGAACATCATTCCACCTCACTTTCCGGTGTGCCGTTTCCGTTGTTTTCCGGTGTGTCGTTTTCGGCATTTGTCGTGCCGAATACATCCGGTCTGTTAATCGGCGTTACCATCTTAGAATTAAAATGGACATGGATATTCAAACCATACATTTCATTGATTGCATCAAGTCCCCTCTGAATGGTTGCCAGATTTCCGTTTCTCGTCAACTCAATCTCGCCATCGTTGTAACTCGTTTCTGCGGAAACCAACCTTTCCGGTTTTTCCACGCCGCTTGCTTCGATTCCGAGATCAGCCAGACATTCTGCTACTTCTCTCTGTGCGGCGGTGTCAAGTTCGTTAAAGATTGGCTGTACTTTCAAGTCAATGGTATCAATCTGAATCTGTTTTCGCAGATCGTTTTTTGCTTTGATGAAAGGAATATTTTTTACCCACTTCTGAATAAAGTTGTCAATGGATAACTTCTGCGTAGAATCCCCGCTTATAACAACTGGCGTTCTCTGCTGAATAACGTTTACCCGTGTGGACGCTTTTTTCTCTGCCAAGCTCTGTGCGTGCAGAATAATACTGAGAATTTCCGGTACAGCAAAAGGTCTTGCGAAAATCAGCGCGCTTTCTTCCTTGTCGGTCTGTTCATAATACTGTCCATTCATGGCGTATGCAATCCAATCAGTCGGAATCCCGTAAATGTCTGGTTCACCAACCAGATTAACACCAAACACGCCGAAAAGTCCGGTGATTGGCTCTTTTTTAAACAGGCATATTCCTTGCCATAACAGATATGAGTTGAGCATCCGTGGTGGAATCTCATCCGGTAAACCGTCATACTCATACCGAGATAACGCTAGATTTACAAACTTATCAAAAAAGTGACGGAAATACATTTTTTCTTCCGGTGACGTATTCGGGTTATTTTCCCAGCATCCCCAAACTTCTTTGTTGCTCACCCGATACGGGTTATCATACATGATAGCACCTCCTAATCATTGGAAAGACCATAGTTTCCAACATCATCCGTATGCCAGAACGTCACGCCTCGGTTAAACATTGTTTGCAAAAAATTGATATCATCTGTGACGCACGCGCCATGCAATCCGCAATTTACCGTTTTCACAAAATTCCAGTTTGACCGCCCTGTGATATTCGGAACTTTGATTCTATGCGTAGCATATCCATACATAGTGAAATAATCGTCAATTACTTTCGCCATTTCCGGCGTTACACACATTGTCTTTAATGCAATCGTATTGCTAAAAATGGCAGTTTGTACATAACTTCCTGTAGCACTTCCTTTTGCGGTAGGTGGAATTAAATCGTGTTGCTCCATCTGTGCAGAAATATTTTCCCCAAACATGAAATTGCTTACTGTCTGGTCGGTACTGCTTTCGATGGCTTTTCCGAAATTACCGCTTAATACGTTTGCAATGGTTGATACAACACTTTTTCCAGTATCAATATACTGCTGTTTTGTCTGATAATCCCATATAGGTTGGGACTGTGCCAGCCATGCTTGATAAGCGTCATTTGTCCACGCGCAGGTAGGAAAATTACTATAAGTAAATGCATATGGCGTATTATTAGTAGGTTCATTTTTGTAATTTTTTGGATAGATGTATATAGACGGAATATTTAATTTTACTCCTTGTGCGCCAAAAACTATTTTTTGGTTTTTGAAGTATTCGAGCCGGTACGCATATTGCGTTCCATCGTGCGCATCTGCGATTAAATATGAAAATGGATATTGAAATAGTTTTTTATTTTTTGGAATATAGCCAGCTAGCGTTGTTGGGAAAGCCATGGTAAAGTCTTGTGGACTTGCAGAAAAGCATAAAGCAGGTGCTTGAAAAATGGATACAATAGCGTCTGCATTTCCGCTTGTAGCATAGGCTTGAATTTTTTGTTTCATGGTAGCAAAATCTGTAGTATTAAAATAAGTCAAACCAGACATTATTTTTTGATTTAATTCCGGTTCCAAAGCAACGCCATTTTCATCCGCACTGGCAATAAGACAATAGTTCATAAGACCAAAACCCATGCCGGCGGAACTATTTACAATGTATTCTCCAGTTTCCAGATTTTCGGGGACTAGATTCGCATCTACTGTGTCATCTGCTTTCGCAACGTGTTCTCGCTCTACATAGCACGGTTGAAGTACCACATCGTAAAAACTGTTCTGAAAACGGTCGGGTTCGAAATAAATCTTAAAACTTCCGTCACTCAACCATTCTACCCTTGTAACAAAACCGAAATACCACTCTTCCGTATAAGGTTTATTCTGAAACGCAATATAATTACACTTTAAAAATTCACTCTCATTCCCTTTCCCCTTATAAGTCAGTTCTCCCCATCTCACGGGCGCGGACTGCTTAAAAATATGGATTGCTTTTTCTCTTACGTGCGCCAGACAACCTGCTTTTCCGTTTCCGTAGTATCTTACGTGTTCATAATCGTTTCCCCACTCAATCCCACTTGCTAAAATTACCTCCGTCTGCGGGGAAACCGCCGCCACATTTTCCTGCGGCGGCATCGGAATGAAATTATCCATGTTTCCTCCCTCTTACTTAATCGGCCGTAAAGTAAATGGTTGCCGTTTTGGAAGAATCGAATCGGCTTGTAATCACAACCCGCATACTTTCTGTTTTGTTTACTTTCGGCTTCAGATTCTTTTCGTCTTTTGCGATTCTAAGAATGGTTGTCCCCGGAATAACAAACGTATCAAAGGAAGAATTACCTTCTACTTTTACGTCAATCGCTTTATCAGCTACGCCCGTAGAGTTAACAGAAAAACTTCCTCCGAAGTCCACATCTGTTCCGGCTTTCACCAGTCCTACGTCACTTGCATGAATAGAAGAAACAAGAACGGTCTCGGTCGTAAAGACGATGATCGGATAAAACAGGGAATAAGAGAACATCTCTTTTACTGTATACGTATTGTTCCAACGCAGTCCGCGATTAACGTTATCCTGTACCATCATGCGGTACTGTTCACGGATTTTGAAAAACCGCTTGTCAACCAGTACAGCCACGATACCCTCAGCATCGTTAAAGTTATCAATTAACACCTGCTGTGCTTTCGGAATCATCCGGTCGAGATTGTATGCACTTGCATAGCTGTCAACGTTCATCGCGGCTTTGGTATCGGGGTCGACAAACAGAAGAATGGTATTTTCTTTTGCGGCAGAGGTCGCGCCTGCGAAATTGTACAGCGGGTTCGGGAACTGGATTTTGTCAATATAGGACTGAATTTGCTTTGCCAGTGCGTTCGCGGATGCCTGATCTGTCACCGGGTCAACATGAACCGGGTAAATCTGTCCCATACGTTTTGCAGATGCAATCAGTTCTTTCGCGGTCGTAAACTCATCCCAGTTACAAGCGGAAACGACACTCTCCACTTTTGCCTGTACCAGATTTCGAAGTCCGTAATCATCGAGAAACGCGCCGCGCATATCCTCAAACCAGATCGTTACCGGATAATCGTTATTAAAATTGATTACATGATACAGCGCCATAATGTAGCTGTCATAAATGGCGGTCGCATCTTCGATGCTGATATTGGCATCGTGCGCGTAACCCTGCGCAAAGTTTACATAAACTTCCTGTTCTCCGTTTCCATACGGCATGGCGTTACTGTTCAGCACACGCAGAGGATTTCTAAACGCTTCCGTGCTGATCGACTGACTGGCAATCAGATTCACCAGCGCAGGGACTAGTTCGTTTCTTGCCATCGGATTGTAAGGGTCGGTTAATGTTTTCGCAATATCGGCAATATTTTCTCGCGTTGCCACAGGAACCCTGTCACGGTAATCAACACTCATCGTCTGCCGAACGGCGTTCAACATGTTAATATTTGTCATGTCAAGTTTTGCCATTGTTACTCCCCTTTTCCGCTCATGATGAGCTGAGACATATCAAGATCATTGATACTTGTTGCGGTGTCTTCCGATTCCGGCACTTTTCCGCCAAACTCGGTTAGTTTTGTGATACTTCCGCCGTGGGAAAGATCAGACCAGCGGCTTTTGATTTCGGCAACGGCGGCATCATACTTTCCTTTCAGTCCGTCCCGTTCTGCGACCAGTGCGTCACGTTCGGACATCAGTGCCCCAATGTCGGTATCTTCTGTTTTGATTTTTTCGCTGATGGCGGCGATCGCATCACCGTGTGTTTCGATGTTTCCAATGTCGGCAACAATTTCTGTCCAATACTCTTCTAGTGTCATTTTAAAACCTCCTTTTTAAATTGGGATATAACCAGATAGGCATTTTATGCCGTTTTGGTTTCATGGGATGGGGCGGTTCAGGCGGCTCGGGTTGTCCAGTGGATAGATACCGATATACCATCACCGCGTTGTTCAAACGTTCGGAATCAGATAAATACCGATTCCCAACAATCCATACGGTAATTGCAGAATCTTTCGCGTGTTCGGAAATATAGTTAAAGCATTCATGCGCTTTTTCCTGCCGTAAGCTAAGTGTTCCATCGTCACGAATTCCCTCCCATCCTTTCATATAGGCGGAAGTCAGTGCGTTTAGATCGGTGCTGTCACTGTGCAAAAACGCTTGTAGATTTTCGTAAGCACTAGCGGCTCCGACCGAATACCAGACATTCTCATAAATCAGATATTCTAACTGCGCGTTACCATCTTCCCGGCTGTACCCGTTGGAATCTAACCATTGGAACAACCGCGTCCGGCGGTCGGTAGAGGAATTATCTGTCCACTGTCCCAAACCATAACCGGGCGCTCCTACAACCGTTCCCTCCCATAATCCAGGATTTACGGTGGATTCCTGCCAAAAGTTGCCGCAGATGGCGGAAATAACATACTGGCTGATACCGCTTCCTACCTCAACCGGATACCGATAAAGATACGTCCACGCGCTAGGGGGAGACACAAACGTATTAATGGATACCTGTCTTTCCAGCGGATAACTATCGGTGTGCGCCCCCATCGTATACCCGCCACCGTCAGCGGGATTGTAAACCATTTCGGTGTGCCCGCTCCTCCATAAGATATCACCTTTTTTCCATGGCTGATTGGCGGTACTTTTTTGGAATCCAGCACCGATCAAATATCCGTCCATGCTACGGGTAGTAAACCACGGGTTAGATGCTAAAAACCCGCCGGCCGTACAACAGTAACTCATGAGAGAGGAGCAATCATAGTAGGTAATACCTCCGACGGTCTGACCCGCACGATACGTTTGGGAATATCCAACGTTTGGATTGTTACAAATCTCGATACAGGTATGGTAAGCAAGCGTCAGATCAGCCACGGGTTAAACCCTCTTTTGCTACGTAACCAGTATAGACGATGCCATTTACTACGGCTTTCACCAGATACCATTCGCCGGTATAATACCCGTAGTTTCGAACACTGGTTCCGGTTGGCAACGTCAAGATGACAGTTTTATTCATTCCGGCGCCAACACGCAGATGATAGCGGTCATTGGTATGATACGCTCCTGCAATTTTCCGGTCAAAACTACGCGCGGATTCTGTCTTGACGCAACTTTCAATGACGTTATGCGGCTTTTCGTCGACGGCTCCTGCATACCGATAGTGGACGGTATTTTCATACGGAAGATCGTAATAAGACCGGACACAGATTTCTTTTCCGGTCTGATCCCCCGTCTGGCCATCAATCCCGCCGTTTTCCGACTGGCTGGCGTGGACGATGCGGTTCGCGTCAACCGACATCGTTACATGATGGCCAGGCGCAAGGTGGATATCACCGCGTTTCCACGGTTTACCGCATTTCACAAAACCAGCGTTTTCCAACTGTTCACCTAGATTTCTAGTTGTGCTGTAAATGCTGATCGGAAAACCAGCATTTGCAAGTGCAGTCCCGACAAAAGAAGAGCAGTCATAATCGGGACTGTTCCGGTGTACCTGTGAGTACCCGTGCCGATCATCGGCGGCGATTTGTTCCTCCCATGCAACTGCTTTTTCGATTTTATTCATTCTTTCCACCTCCTAAGTGCTGGCAAAGTGAATTAATTGCAGTCGTGTTCGCTTCTACGCTTTTCCGCAGTTCTTCCATCTCTTCCGTGTGTGCGTCTTTTTCTTTCACCAGATACCAGAAAAGTGCGCCGCAACAAACAATTGGAAAACCGAGACTTCCAACTAACTGCGTTACCATAGTTACATCCATGTTTCTACCTCCTTATCCTGCCATTTTAACCAGTCCGCAATTTCACTTATTTTATCACACATAATAAAATTATGAATGAACCGAACTGGCGATTTACTGTTATACGCGTTGCCATCCATGAAAAAGAAATCCCACAAATACCGGATGTGGGATTCGTAATTTTCATGAGGGACAATGATCAGCGTATCTTTTTCGTCCGCTTTATAGCGTACCGTATAAGCAAGATAAGCATTTTCTTTTTTCATCATTCCGACAATCATATTAAAAACGATACTTGCCATCTTTGCTCCTTTCTTCCTGTCCATTAAAACAAGGAAACCTTTTGACCTGCCAAGGACAGGGCGGTTTACTCAACCGTGGCAACCCCTTTTTAAAAGGTTTCCCCGTATTTTCATGATACATCTTTTTTATCCGTATGTCAAGTACATTTGTCCGTCCCACACAACTATTTATAAAGATCAATCCCTAGTAACTCAACCGCCATATTTTTGCTGTCGAGATCGTCAAACCGCAAATATGCTTTACGATATGCGTCAACTAGATTTTCAAACAAATAATCATAGTGTTCCAACATAACCGTGTTTTGTGTGTGGTCTCCGTCCCGAAAAACCGCGACAAAATTACAAGACGGGTTATAGTTATGGGTAATATAGATATACCCCTCTTCGTAATACTCATATACCCCATAACTTTTTCCGCTGTGTTCGATCGTAAACAGATACCGTGACCGTCCGGTCGGCTTCTGCACAAACACAGCATCGTCAATCAACATCTGATCTCCGACGCTCATGCTCTGCATATAGTGACCACCGCGGAATGCTTTCAAAGCAGTATTCTCCCACATTGCTTTACTGGCACTGTCATTGTGAGTAAACTCACACACAAAACCGCTCCCATGCAGCATTTTTGTTTCTTTCTGGTATCTCTTATGGATACCAAAAAATACAAAATAGGGATTGAGCAACGAAATATTATTGGATGCCATAACCAGTTTAAACCATCGGGACTGGCTTCCATTTCCACGGCTGATCGTCAGCAACAACGATTGCAGTTTTTCAGATTCGCCTTTTACGTATTGTCCGCTCTCCATGCTGAACTCGTCAAAAAACAAAAAGTAGATATCCCGAAAATACGGAGACAATTTTTTCACGCTGTCCATCTTACTTCCAAAGCTAAACGCGCATCCGAACGGCTCGCCGTCCAGAAAATAGCGCACTACATTTCCATTCTTATCCAGATTTTTATAGGTAATCACACGACCCAATTTTGGGTACATCTGCAACATATCCCCGTACATTGCCGCCGCTCCCGTCATCTCCCCTTTCGTTCGGAAAATCCATCCCGTCTGACATCCGTACTCTTTGCACAAGATACAGCTAGCCGCGGCGAACGCACTTGTCTTTCCGGCACTACGGTTGGAACACGTAATTGCCACGCCAGCGAAATCACCGTCCACGTCCGGCTCTGTAAATAACCGAATCGGATTGTAGTAATGAATCGGATTGCCTTTATCGTCTACCGATTCAAATTTTAAATCATAATCAGCAAAAAGTTTTTCCCAATTGATATCATTCCAAAAAATCATTGTTTCACGTGAAACATTTTTGTTTCACAACCTCCTTTCTAGCATTTCCCGCTCCGCGTCCCGCCAGTTCCCCGCCAGTCTCTCCGCGGTCAATCTCACGTTTATCGCACGATAATCGCACGTTTTGCTTGCAGAGGGACGGCAGGGGGCGGCAGAGCTTCGCTGGGTATAAAAAGAGCTACGCTGGAAAACGTAGCTCTTACACGTATGGAAGTTATCTCACACAAGATATAAACTCTAAACGATAAACGATAACGATTCACCGTTCACCAGTCGGAGCACGTACCAACACATGGTACTTAGGCAAACGGATTAAATTTATTAACGTCACCGAATTTGTGGACGTTCACGGCGGAAAGATAAGCGGTGAATCCCTTGTCGCGGCGGAACTTGCTTTCTCCGATGGAAATAAAGATGTCAACAACTGCGCCTTTACCGAGTTCGTCAACACTGGAAACGGTGTCGCTCTCCTCACCGTCCTCGTAAAAATCTACTTTATAGTTGGTCTGCGCTTTTACGTAAAGACCAGCTTCGGGGGTTTCTTTAGATGGAATCCACTTTGCTTCTGCGGCGGCATCTTCGCCGAAATTCTCAATGATCTTTTCAAAGATTGCTTTCTGCTGATCGGCAGAGATGGAAGCGGAAAGAACGCTTTTGCCATCTTCCTCTTTTGCGTATTTTACAGTTACGTTGTTCAGTCTCATTTTCGATTTGCTCATGATTTCATTCTCCTGTTTGTACTTTTAAAAATTTTATTGTTCACATGGCGGTGCGTTTCCTATTATTACCGCCAGGCATCTGCAACCCGTGGCGCGGTTGCTTTGGTCGTTGGCATTATCTTGTCATTCAAGACACGGGTATGCGCTTAATCCAGTCTTTTTGCTTCTGCAAAAAACTGTTCGTCCGGCATTTCGTATCTGGCAGAAACTGTGTCAATTAATACACAGACTGCATCTTCCGGATATCCGGCTGAAAGAATGCTGTCTTTCTTCGACTTCTGCGTTTTTAATTCTACGTCAGAATCAAACAAACCGAGTTCCTGTCTTGTTTTTCTGTCAATGACAGCATACTGCCATTTTTCGATTTTTGTACGAACCATCTTTTTTTTCTCCTTTTTTTCTGTGGTTATTATTTATTACAAGTATTATAATAGCACGGTTCTATCAGAATGTCAATGCTTTCATACAAGAAAAATAAAAAAAATATCCAAAAATAAAAGCAGGATAGCAAGGTCGATTTCCTCTTCGTGCAACGCACAGATCGTTGCGATTAAAAGTAACAGAAAAAAGATAAAAAAACGCATTTTATTCTCCTATTCCGGTAGCACGCCATCTTGAGAGTGTACCAACACTTCATAGTATTCATTCGATACCCCGAATGTATAAGTTGTATCAATAATTCCGATATTACTAGCCGTCAAAATTTCTTCCCCGTTTACTTTGATATAATGTGGTTTCGAGTTGTTGAAACAACTGATCGTACGTCCGACATTTTCCATCCGGCGGCAGAGCCGGAAATTATCGCAGCATTTCAAGTTTTCCGCTCCTAGTTTTTTATTCATACCCGCAACCGTAGTTGTAAAACGTACGGGATCTTTGCCAGATTGTGCCGCTTTTTCGTCCCATTCCACACCACAGTATTTTTTCGCGCCAAGGGTTTTAAACTGGATATAGAGGTCATCCAGATCCCAAACGCCGAGAAGGTAACGTTTTTCCAAAACGTCACAAAATGCCGGAATGTCGTTTTCAATTGCACGTTTGGACAGTATTTTGTTTTTGGCTTCAAATTCCGGAATGTGTACGTCAGGATGCAGAAACTTAATACTATCAGTATCGCAGTAAACAACGTCCATTCCCACAACGTCCAGCATATCTTGTAACTGCTTTCTTGCGTGGGCGGTAACGTAGATACCCCATTGATAGTGTAAAAAGCTGTTTTTTCCATCGTAATACGTTTTTAGTGCTTTTTCCGCATCTGCTTTTTCCCGATGCCATTCACCCGAAAAAGTATCCAGTAGCCACTCGTCCTGCAAAAGATCTGTCACACACATTCCGAACGTGCTGTTTAACTTATTCTTAGACTTCATGTACTCGTAGACTTTATCGGGGTTTCCTTTTAACTGGCTTTTTGCGATAAAAAATGACATCATCGTTTTGCGCATACTGTCCGGCAATTTACCGCGCGCGGCGACGTAGCACGCGGAGACGGTAAAAAAGTCGTAGTCATACTGGTTTCTTATGATTGCCAAGTCGATTTCCGTCATTGCGCTTTCGCAACAATCAATAGATAAGACACGCCCATTATCAAGCACGCACTCTTTCCCGTGCTTCTGACACTTTGACAATGGTAAGTACGGGACGGGGACACCCTCTTTTAGACGCAAGTTGTCAAATTGTACCCGCATGATAACACAGCGGGTAGCACACAAGTTGTCAAATTGTTCCTGCGATGTGATAGCAACCGCCCGGAACGCACTCATGGGATAGTAACCCATTGCTATCTGCGCGGGATAACTACTCGAGATATCCATGCTACCCATAACGATCGCAGATTCACCTTTTTTCGCTGTGATCGTGTGCCCGGCGTGGATACGGTTGGCATGGGTATTGCCTCCACGGAACGCGTCTTTACAAAGTTGGTATTGTGGTAACGTTAGCGCAAGTTCGGTAAATGTATCGGGATAATAGTTTTTATCCGCTTGCATGGCACGGCGGAACTCACGCCGGACGTAGCCAGTAGATGTAAGGGGGATTTCTGCAAGGTTGTCCTCTTTCCGTAAGAAGTGGATACATTCGCACAAACCTCTAACGTCATTATAGCAATATCCTTGCTCGGTTTCCGTTAGTGGTGTAGTTGGTGTACGCAGTTTTTTGTAGTCATACGTATCAACAAGTTTATAGTGAGTTACGCCCTCGCTGTTTTCGCAGAATTTAGAAAGGCTCATGTTGCTGAGAAAATACGAACAGCGGAACTCAATCCCGTACTTGTAAGCGTAGCATTTCATCACTTTATGAGCGTCTCGCGCGAAAATTTCGTCAAATTCAATAAAATCTTTCATGAACTGAAATTCATAAGAGAGATTGTGAATGTAAACTACTGCGCGCTTCGTATCCGAAGTTTTCAAGTACAGATGCAGTTTTTCGCAGAATGAAAGAAACTCGTCCCATGTGCGACCAAAGCAGACCGTATCACGTAAGCAAAACTGCCAATGGTACATGAACGCATCACCTTTTATTACTTTTTCCCCTGTTTTGTTATAGCGTTTATAATCTAATTTTTCCAGTGTGGTTGTCTCAATATCAAACGCCATTTCCACGTCATAATAGACGATAGGATTTTTCTTTCTTCCGCGTTTGCGGCATTCTCGCAACGTCTGGAAATCGGAAAAAGGGAAGTCGTCAACGGAATATACTGTTTCACGTGAAACATCTTCTGCTCCGTTTACGATAACCGGAACATTTAACTTATACATAATATCACCTACTTTAATTTTGTCCGCTTTTTCGCAAATAATTCCTCTTTTGTTATATAACCATCGAGAAATCGTTGATACTCTTTTTCGATATCCTTGTAATCAAGTTTAGTGTCGTCTATTTTTTCAACAAAATCATCTATAATTTGATTAGACGCAAGTTCTTTGCGAAGATTTTTTCTGTATAATTTTGATGACAGAAATTTATACAAGTCTTGATAGTTATCTTCTGTAACAGTTGCATTAATTTTTTTCTTAGATTTATCAATCCTCCGCTGAAATTCTGCCATTTTATAACCACTCACTGTAGTTTCCGGTGAGTTCAAAAAAACTATCATTGTATCCCATTCCTGCCGGATGGATGCATCCGAACGCTTTATTCCTTTTAAGAAACGATTCTTTTCACGCCCTTGTGACGCAAAAAATTCTTTTACGCGACCGTACTCCCATTGGTATCTCGCGTGAATTTTTTCCAGTTTGGCAAGGCGGCTATTTGCCGCCTGCGCCACTTTAGGTAATTCGCGTTTGATCTGGTCTAAACTAAGATCAAGTTCCTGATAAATGCTGTAATCTTTTGACTGCGGCATTATTCACACCCCCTTACGGTTAAGACTATGCCCTCATCATTTGAATCAATTTCGATTACATTTTCGCTCAGTAACACAATGTTGTCATCATCAATATTTGCTATTCCATTGTTTACGAGAAAACTTGTTATCGTGATATCACGGTATTTGCCGAAAATACTCATTCTCGATTTGATAGTAATATGATTGAAACTTATACATAGACAGGTAATATCTTTTACTCTCATATTTCCTCCTTAATAGTAACACTGTTCTTCTGTTCCATTTGATGAATACAGAGGACAAAAAGTGCAATTATCAGTAGCGGCACATACAGCACTATGCGATACCTCGATATAATATGCCTTTAAACCAAACCGCGTTGAATCACTGTTATGCAGTTCTACAGTGAAACCTACGCCGTAATCGCCCTTATATGGCAGTGGATTACATAAATCATTTATTTTAACGCAACCAGTTGATATTGCTACATGATTATACGCGTAAATTCGAATAGTTCCGTCCTCATCCTCTTTTACATATAACGGAAGATATTCCATTCTCGCAGGTAAATAACGCAAATCCTCGACAGTCAATGTTTTCATAATATTTCCTTTCTTCCCGTTACGCCGATAGAGCAACAAATGTAATTAATATTCAACTTCTTCTCCAAAAAATTCTTTATATAGAGAATCGTAGTTTACCCACGATGTCTGCATCTTCTCCGCTTGTACACTGTCCGTACCGAATACTCTTCTATAGATGATAAGCATTTCCCATGAATCTTTACATTTCTCTGCTAAATTTTTTTTCATTTCTAATTTTGTCATTGTTGGTTCCTCTCTTTCGCGTTGTTTGTCGTTTCCGTTTTCTGATATTATAATATCACATGTATTAAAATAGTCAATGCTTTTTTCTAAAAATTTTTTCTAGAAAATATCTTACACACAATTACTGCCAGCCGCAGAGTGTCCGTCATCCGGAGGGTTGCATCCTCCGGCGGTCATCGGCGGACAACCGAGCGTTAGTGCACGATTACTAAAGTTACACATATATCAACGCCCATCAAACCCGGAACGGACACGGAGCGATCGCAGAACGTGTCCGTCACCCGCGGACACTTTAGCAGACTAAAGTAAGTCCCCGTTTCGGAAGTGTCCGCGACCCGCGGACATGAAATGTCCGTCACCCGCGGACACTTTAGCAGACTAAAGTAAGTCCCCGTTTCGGAAGTGTCCGCGACCCGCGGACATGAAATGTCCGTCACCCGCGGACACTTTAGCAGACTAAAGTAAGTCCCCGTTTCGGAAGTGTCCGCGACCCGCGGACATGAAATGTCCGTCACCCGCGGACACTTTAGCAGACTAAAGTAAGTCCCCGTTTCGGAAGTGTCCGCGACCCGCGGACA